>ERZ1026894.1368-NODE-1368-length-14532-cov-3.584168_pt1 | contig 14532 bp, 6 predicted proteins | sample MGYA00380177_ERZ1026894 | MGnify/ENA primary metagenome ERZ1026894 (study PRJEB33269, sample SAMEA4719813) | human gut metagenome | biome: human-associated habitat; feature: organic feature; material: feces | place: Cameroon | collected 2013-10 ... | reverse complement strand
AATCCGTTTCGCCAGCGAGCCGGAGCAGCCGCAGGCCATCGGTTTGACGCTTTCCAGAGCGGGGACTTCGTATCCCTTCTCCTTCAGACAGGCGACAGCTTCAGAGAGGAGACGCGTTTCGCCGTGGTCTTTCAGGTGGATGAGGTGCGCCCGGATCGTTGCGGCGCCCTGTCTGACAATATTTTCCATGACGCGGCGTTCGTCATACGGAACAGCTTCGCGCTCGACGACGCGCAGGGCTCCGGTCGGGCACTTTCCGATGCACGCGCCTAGCCCGTCGCAGAAAAGGTCGCTGATGAGCCGCGCTTTTCCGTCGATGAGCTGCAGCGCGCCTTCGGCGCAGTTCGGGATGCAGTCGCCGCAGCCGTTGCAGCGGTCCGTATCGATTTCGATGATTTTGCGTTTCATAAAATTCCTCCTGGACACGGGCGGCTCACAGGAACTGTTCGCCCGGACGGACCGCATTCGGATCCGGTGTAAGAGTTGCCGGAACTTTGTAGAATTCGACTTTGAACGCTACGGGTCCGGTAATTTTCACATGGTGATATCGTTCGGGCCAGATAACAATCGGGTGTTCCGGATCGGCATCGAGTTCTTCTCCGGTATCTTCCCAGACGAATTTCAGTTTGCCTTTCGTCACGATAAGATACCCGCATTTGCCTTTCGGCGCCATGTGTTTTTTGAGAATCGGCTTGAGGACGTTTTCGTCTGTCATCAGCGGTGTAAGCGAAGCGAATTCCGCTCCGTCCGGCAGTTTTGCGTTCTGATAGTTCATAGTTTTCCCCCCCTTTTGAACTTTGAATGTTGTGCCTTCGGTCGGCTCTTTCATGAATATAACATCCGCTTCCGACAAATGCAAGCAGGGAAATGATTTTTTCCGTGACGAACCCGGGATATTGCAAAAATTGCGCGAAAAAATTCTTAGAAAGATTTTCTAAATTTCTATCATTTCAAACTTGAATTTCCCATATGGGACATCTATCTTTCTCCGAATAACCGGAAGGCAAGCAAATATGAAAATACAAATTCTGTCATTGCTCATTCTCGCAGCATCATGCACGTGTGCTCTGCATGCTGCGGAAACGGCCCGCCCCGCACAACAAGCCATTGCAGAATTGATGAACGATCCCGTGGACGGGAAAAATTTCATCTGCAAACTGAAAAATATTCTCGAACAGCTGCCCGACGATGATGCGCGGTATGAAGCTCTCAAACCGCATCTGACGCCCGCAACACAAACCGCTTTTCTGCGAAGCAGGTACATTCGGTTTACACTGCAGGAACTTGCATATCAGAATCCGCAGTCGCCGCTTTACCCGCTCCTGCTTCAATGCGTTTCATGGGCCATAAGACAGCCTCTTCCGCAAAACAAGATGGCGCTCTCTCCCGTCATGCTCCGCTTGCACGCAGCGGTTGCAGTCCGGCAGGACCGCTTAAAAGACGCGCAAAATTTTCTCCAGACCGCGTGGAAACGCAAAAAAGAACTGGAGACATTCCGTCTGCTCGCCGCATGGAAACTTCTTTATGCGAAGGAAACGGAGCTGGAAAAACTCATTGCCGAATCGCGCGAATGCCTGCGCTCGCCGGAAGCGAAACTCGCCAGAGCGGCTCTTTTCCTCCGGATGAAACGTCCGCAGGAAGCTCTCAGGGAACTGGAAGGAGAAACATCCGGTGATGCGGCTTTTCTGCGCGGCATTGCCCTGTTCTGCCTTGAACGCAATGAAGAGGCATTCGATACGCTGGACAAGGGCGGACAGCTGCAAATCGACCGTTTCAAAGGCTCGTTCAACGAACGATTTTTCTATAACATTTTATTCCGAACAGTCCGCAGGGAATCTTCAGGCACATGGACTGTCGGAAAAGATAACCTGTATCACCTCTACCGAAAAAATCTGGAAAATGTCTATGATTTTAACAGGGAAAATTTAAATATCGTTCCGGCAGTACTCGCCCAAAGCCCGGATCGCGCAAAGATCTGCCGTATACTGAAACGCAACGGCTGGCTCGAACCGGAACTTTTTCTCTCCCCGCAAAACACAAGCGAAAACTTCCGGAAACTGAGGGAAAAACTGCGCAAAGGCGAAGAGCTCTCTCGCGGAGAAACACTGTTCATACTCATGTGCCGGAAAGTGCCGCTTCCGCTGGATAAAAAAGAGCTTCTTTTCTTGGCCGAACAGTGTCTGCGGAAAAAGATTGTATCATCCGAGCTCCTTAAATACTGGTATTCCGCTTCCGAACTTCCGGCGGACGAAAAAGAAAAGCTGATTTTCAAATATTTCAGCGAAGAGAAAACACTGGAATCCCTGACATTCTTTTCGGATCCGGTCCTGGCTCCGGTCTTTTACCGGATTCTGAAAAACCGGGAAAGAACTCTTCCGGAGGAAACTCTTTTTCGGAACGTGCAGTCATACCTCATGGGAGCCGCTCAAACGCCGGAACAATTCGTCGAACTCCTCCGGGACCGGCTGAACGATCCGCAGCGTCTCGTGTTCATCACTTCTCCCGGCTGGTACATCGGGTTCAGCGTCAACTCTCTATTCGATGCTGTCACTTGCCTGCGTCAAACAGGTGGCTCGCACATACTGCCCTCCGCCCTTGCCGGATTCGGTTCAACAAATGGATTTGATTACTACATGGACAAGCGGAATGGAAGCAAAATAGAAGAATTTCTGGCAAAATCCGCCACGTTCGATCTGCCTCCGCTTCTGAAAATATATTTCCTGCTGAGAATCGACAACAAGCGCGCCGCACGGGAAATCATGAAAACCGTAAAACCGGTCACACCGGAAGAGCGTCTGAATCTGGCGGCGTTCGCATTCATCCTTCAGGATTACGCGGCAGTCGACCCGCTTGCAGGAGCAGTCTTTTCCGACAAAAACCTGCCGCTGATCTACCGTCAGCTTGCAGCAACACAACTGATCCGCACGCAAATTGTCTCTCCGAACCAGTCTCCGAAGTGGAAAGAGGCTGTTGAATTTCTGCTGACCACCGCTCCGGAACTGCGCAGAACAATCCTGACAGAACTGCTGGACCGTCCGTATGCGGAATCTCTCCGCACACGCTTCCCGCCTGTTGCAAAAACTCCGGATCTTAACACACTGCTGAAGACCGACCGGAAAGCGGCGCTTGAATCCGTCTTGCGGAAACTGGAAAACGCAGAACCGCTGATCAATACAAGGGGTGTATACGAAGATATTTTATTTTCACCGTACTCCGAGCGCCAGGTACTGAAAGAGCTGCTGCCGGAGCTGAAAAAAGCAATCAAAAATCCGCGGGTTCTGGCAGTCGTCGGCGAAATTGCTGAAGACAATAAAACAGCTCTGCAGCTGTATCGGGAAATCTACGCGAAAGATCCTCATGACCAGCTTGTGGCGGCAAAAATCTGCGCACTCGGCGAACCGGAGCCGGAGTTGATCAAACAGCTTATCCACGCACGCTATTTTATCCGGGAAACGCTGTTTCAGGGAAATCCGAAAAAGTATCTGCGGCTGGCGGAAATGATTGTCGATTCCGGCGAAGATCTTGATGAAACCTGGTGTTTTCTGCTTTTTGCAAAACTCGACCAGTACGCGAAATCCAACAACGAGCCGACATTTTTTTCCCGGGAAAGTGAGCGTTCATACACTCCAGGAGCATCGCAGAAACACCGGCTGGAACTGTGCATAAAAATCATCCGCCGCGGACAGAAAAAACCGGGATTTCTTCTCTCGCCGTATGTTTTCAATTTTGCACGATTCGCAGGCGCGGAGTTTCCGCAGGATTTGCGCGAAACCATGATTCAGACATACTCGCCCGATAAAAGAAGTGCGGCGTCGCTGGAGTTTTTCATTACGGAATACCTCAAGAATCCGGAAAAAATGCGCCCGATCCTTTGCGAAAAGGGAATGAAAGACGAGTTACACCGCTGGGAAGCTCTGCTTGCACTCCCGCCGGAACAATTTACCGCGTCGATGCCTGAGCGTGCAAAAGCTGTGGATGTTCAGGAATTTCTGAATGCATTTTCGGAGTATGCACACCTTGCGCTGCACAGGAATCTGCGCGTCCCGCTTCGCCAGCTCTGGAAACAGTTTTCAGTATATACGGCATCAACTGAGGCTCTGGCCTCGTATCTGACGCTTTACTCTGACAGGGAACTTCTGGAACAGTTTTTGCCTTTACAGAAAGAGGTTCAGAAAAACATGCAGAACTCCGGCAAATTTCCCTTCACGCCCTCTTACACATTCTTCAAGACAGTCCGGGAAGCGTTCGAGAAGCGGGTCCGGAAGTCGGAAAAATTTGCAGCGGAACTTCTGCATCAATACGCGCTCGGCAACCTCAATGCATGGTTTCTGATCGGCAATGTGCTTGTGATCCGCGATCCATTCGCCGCGCTCGAAAACACGCCGTTTTTCGGAACCATGCAGAACTGCGTTACGCCTGACCTGCAGTTTATCTCCGTCCTTCATCCGGAAACGAAGAAGCGTCTGAAAAACGCTATCCAATCTCGCATAAAGACAAAACAGAATGTCACATTCGGCATGGAAGCCGTGAACGCGGCACTGGCAGGTTCATGCAAAACCTTTAATTTTGAACAGGTTTTGAACAGGCGTTCCGCAGAGTGGGAGGCGCTGCCCCGGAAGCGCAAACTGGAACTGCTGAATAAGCTCTCTCCGATTCTGAAACACACGAACTTTTCCATTTTCGCTTCGAAACAGCTGACTGAGCTTGCCGAAGCGGAGCCGGTTACGCCGGAAAACTTCGCATCGCGTCTGGAGACTCTCCGGCGAAGAACCGGGCGACGCCCCGAAAACGCGCCGGGAAGCTATCTCGCCCTGCTGAAAAAAGGTCTCGGATTCAAAGAGCGGATTTCAAAAGAGAAATTTCAGAAAACGCTTGCTCCGCTTGCGGGCGAACTGCTGGACATTTTCCCGATTCTCGATGAAAAACAGGAACGCGCCCTGCTGCCGTATCTGCTCGAATATTTGCTGTTCATCAACGACCGGAAGAGTCTGGACATCCTGCGCGAGTACACCGATCTCGTCACTCCGGAGTATCGCGCGGAAGTCGAAAAGAACTGCACGAAACAGGCGGCGGAAGCATTCCGGGCCGTCTTTCCGGAGGTGAAAAAATGAGAATTCCGACAATCCTTCTGCTCTTTCTTTTTCTTCAAATCTCCGCAAAGCCCTCCGTGCTGATTCTCCAGGGACGCGGAGGGACGCCGGAGCTCGACCGCGAAGTAAAACAAAACTGCGATGCGCTCAAAGCATGGTACGGCGACCGCGCAGCGGTTCAAATCTGTCCCACTTCCGCCGCATTCCGCGATGCGCTGGAAAAATCCGGAACGCCCCGGACTCTCTATCTCTTCGGACACGCCTCCGCGAACAGCCGGCGCACCACACTTTCCATGACGGACAGGCGGCTTCCCGTTACCGAACTGGCGGAACTCGTGAAACGCTTTCCCTGTTCCGAAATTTATCTATTCAACACAATGAGCGCGCCGTTTCTTGATGCGCTCGCCGCTCCCGGACGCTTCGTTCTTTCCGCGACAGACTCCGAACATCAGCTCAACCCGCCGCGCTACCCGCAGTTCCATCTGAAAGCGCAGATACAGCTCGGGTACGGACGCGCCCCGCTTGAATACGCGACACTCGCCGGAAACCTGACTCATGAGTATTATAAAAACAACCGGCTGGCTCTCCCGGAAAACGCCTGCTGGTCGGACGGTTCCGGAAAACATTCGTATCCGTTTGACAAGCAAAGAGCAGCACCCGTTTCCATTGCAGAGACCACAATCCCGTCAACGCCTCTTCCGCACCGGGATTTTCCGGAAACCCTGCAAAATGCGACACCGGAAACGCTCGCGCTTGCGAAACTTGCCGAAAAAACCGCCGGAAAGTATCCGGGCTCTCCCGTTTTTTACTTGAAACGCACCGTTTCGGTTCTGCTCAATCCCGACAAAACGGCAAAAATCCAGAGGAATGATCTGCTTTATTTCAAACATCTCAACGGCGCGGAACGCTTTATCCCGCAACGGCTTGCGCATCCGGCGCGGCTGATTTTCCCGGACGGGCGGTTCCGGATTCTGAAACCCGGTCCGGTTCCGACTCCGGAACCGGGTTCCATACTCGAACTGGCACGGGAAACAGCAGTGCGCGTTTCGGGACATCTGCCGGAGTTCCAGACGGAAATTCCGCTTCAGACGATTCTTCCAGTCGCCGCTCATGAATTCCGGATGGAAGGAGCGGTAAAACTTTACCGGATAAAGTTCTATCATCTTGAAAATCAATCGCTTGCTCCGTTCTTTCCGGAAGCGGGAGCCGTCGGAAAACCGGCGCGGATTGTCATTACAAGCCTGCACTCCTGGGAGGATTTTCTCGCGTGGTGCCGCCGCATGATGGACCGTGCGATGGTCTTGGACGATGCGGCGAAAGCAAAGACCGCTCAGCTGCTGCAGGGCGCGGCCTCCGACCGGCAGAAGGTGCAGCGGATTTATGACTGTCTGAACTCTCTGCGCTACGTCACAACCCCGCTCGGCGCGGCGGCGTTCCGTCCCCAAACCGCCGGAATGATGCTGCGGAACGGTTTCGGCGACTGCAAGGACAAGGCTTCCGCGCTCGCCGCCATGTGCGCCTATGCGGGAATCCGCGCGGAACGCGTTCTGGTGAACCGCGGCGGCGTTGCCGACCCGAATTTCCCCTCGTGGCAGTTCAACCACATGATCAATTACATCCCCTCGCTCGATCTCTGGCTGGATGCGACGGACGGGCTTTCGCCGTTCGGGGAGCTTCCGCCCGGAGATCATGGGATATTCGGCTTTTCCCTGGATGCGGACGGAGTCCGGTTCCGGAAGGTGAAAACCAGTTCAAAAATCAGCCGTTTTGTCCGGAAAATTGAAAAAACGGAAAACGGATTCGTTGAGGTTCAAACAGCACGCTCCGGAATTTTCGATTACGCACTCCAGGCCGCGTCCAAAATGCAGGAAGTCGGCTTTCTGAGCTCGCTGGCGGACGAGGCGCTTCCGCTTGCAGAATACAAAACCGGACGCATTGAATCCCGGCCGGACGGCAGTTTCCATGCGTTCACGGCGGAAAATCCGGTGCGTTTCACCCTTCCCGCGGAACTGCTGAAACCGTTTTCCGCGCGAACCGTCACGCGCACAAGCTCTTCGACGGACGCGAATGGGAATTTACTCTGAACATCACCGGATTCCCGCTTCATAAGAAAACGATTGAGCGGAAAACCGCGCACTGCAAGTTCCGTTTCGATTCCGACGGCGCAGTTGCGCTGCTGACCATATCCGGACATTCCGCATCATCCGTTTCCCCGGGCGAGTATTCCGCAATCCGCGAATATCTGCGCGAATTCCAGAGGGAACTGAACCGTCTGCCGAAAGGAATTTTAAAATGAAATATCCGCTTCTGCTTCTGCTTCTCTTCACACTTCTTACGCACGCAGCGGAACCGTTCGAAAATGCGCGCGGAAGCCGTATCTCGTGGGCGCGGCTCAAGTTCCCGACGACCGGATACCGTCAAGGCGACAGCCTCGGATGGTTCTATCATCCGAGCGGCGACATCATCATCGTCGACTGGCTCCGCAAGCACACCTCCATAAACATGAAGCTCGAATGGAACATCGCGGACATCGACCGTCTCGACCAGATGACCGACTTCCCCCTTCTCTTTCTCAGCGGGAAAGGCGCAATCGACGCCACGCCGCAGCAGAAACGGAACTTGCGGGAATACATTCTGCGCGGCGGTTTTCTGTTCGTGGACGACTGCGTCGCCCTGCGCCAGATCAAGGAGGATCTCTTTTTCGACAGCGTCCGCACTCTGCTGAAAGAAATTCTGCCGGAAATTGAAATGCGGCGCATTCCCATGAGCGACGACGTTTTTCACACCTGCTACACCATCACCGACTGGGCGCATCTGCAGGGCGTCAACAACGGTCTCTGGGGCGCATGGCACAAGGGACGCCTCGTGGCGCTGATGAATTCAAGCGACCTTCATTGCGGCTGGGTCGGATTCCATTTCAGCCAGCGGCAGCGCACCTTCGCGCTCAAGATGGCGGCGAACATCTACGTCTATTCCATGTTTCACTGAGAATCAGACGAGTTTCCCGAACACCCGGCGGATGAAGTATTCCAGCAGAATCAGCGCCGCGACAGCAAAATAAATCCACGGGGAATGCCAGCGCGGAAGCGTCGCCTCCTCCAGAAGCTCCAGATGCTCCGCGGGAAACTCGCGGTCCCAGTCCGGCGCATCCGTTCCGGAGAGCAGACGGACATTCGAGAGCGATGCAAAGCGTTCCAGCAGAGCGAGATCCGGCTCCAGAGCGGAATCTTCATCACGTTTTCCGGAACGCCCGGCCACGGTAAAATCGACGGCGGCAACCGGTTTCCCGTCATAAAGCGCGGTCAGGGTATAGTTTCCCGCCTCGTTCAGAGGCACGGCAAAGCGCATCCGCTTCTTTTCCACCGAGGGAACGAGCACCGATTCGACGCCGTTCTCTTTCTTCATGCGGAAGTCAAGCGCGGCGGGCTGAGCAAGCATGGAACCGGGACGGAACAGGAATTCCGCCTCATCTCCGACCTCCATGATCCGGTTCGGAATCCGCCACTCGGCGTCGCAGGTCCGTCCGAGCGCAAGCCACGAAAAAAGATTCTTCCAGAAGAGTTCGAACGAGGGATCATCCGACGCCGTCTTCAGTTTCCAGCGCCAGAGCGGGTCGGTTGCGAGAATCATGCTCCTCCCCTGTCCGAAATTCTGATACGCCATGAGGATATGGTCCGTTCCGGTCTCATCGCGGAAACGGGCAAGAACATTGGCGGCGGGCTTCGCTTTGCTGACCGGAGCGAAATCTTCAAAACGCGGGATGACGAGGGTGAACCCGCCGTCCGCAAGACGCTGGCGGAAGATCGGGCTTGCCTGTCCGGTCTGCGTCAGCACGAAATCCCGGAGCGGATGCTCCTTGTAACGCATCTCGCTGTTGCGCTGAAGCGCATAATCGAAATCGGTCGGCCTCCGGCGGCCGGAAGTGATGAGACGGACAATCCCGGCGGTGCGCGCATCGTAGCGTTTCTGTTCGTTGTACTTTTCCGAAAAGGTGACCGGAAGCAGTTTTTCCAGCGGTGAATTGGCGAACTCCGCCGCGACCATCGGATTTCCGGTAATGAAGATGAGCCCGCCGCCATCCTCCGCATAACTGCGCAGAACCCGTTCCATCTCCGGCGTAATCTGCTTCCGGTTGAGATTGAAAAGAACAAGAACGTCATATTTTTCGAGACTCAACCGGTCGTCAAGCCGCACGGGCTCTCCCGCCTGCCGCCCCTGAATGACGCCCGGAGCGAACACGATATCCAGCTTCACCGAAGGATCGTTCAGAAAGATGTTCCGGAGAAAACGGTTGCCGTATTCCAGTGCGCCGTTGTAGACCAGAATCCGGCGGGTGCTCCTGCGTGTCACTCCGGCGACAGTCCAGCTCTGCGTTTCCGCCCGCTTTCCGTCGAGGAAAAGTTCCGCGGTGAAACGGTCGGTTCCGATGTTCCGTACGGCAACGCGATGCTGAATGGTCTGCACACCGGTTCCGGGCCCGATCTGGAACTCTCCGAGAGTGACGCCGTTCCGACTCAGAACCAGCCGCGCGTTTCTTTTTTTGCTGATGTTGACGCGGCGCACTAGCAGAGTCAGCGGAATTTCGGTATTCAAATACGCCTGCGCCGGAGCCTCAATCTTTTTAAGAGCGACCGAGGGCGGCGCTTCGAGCGGTGCGGTCATGGGAATAAAGAAGTGACGCATCTGCGAATCGGCGAGCGCGGAAAAAGCGGCGTCCGTTTCCGCACTCCCGACCGTGTCAATGCCGTCGGTAAGCCAGAAAACGCCGTTGAAGCCGCGGCTCTCCAGCTCCGGAATCCGCGAAACCAGCATACCGAGAAAATCGGTGCGCGTTCCCGGCTCCGCCCTCCGCGAAAGCGGATGAAAGAAGTCGGAAAAACGGAACTGCTCCACTTCAAAACGCCCCTCCGGTTTCAGATTTTCCGCGATATACCGTTCCGCATCCTGAAGCCGGCTCCGTTTCCAGAATCCGGGTTTGCGCATGCTTCCGGATTCATCGGTCACGACTGCAAGCCGGTATCGCGAGGATTCGCGGATGCGGCGTTTCGTTTCGAGACGGGGCGCGCAAAGACAGTAAAGCAGAAGCCCGAACGCCGCCAGACGGGTCAGCACCATGAGAATCCGCACGGGAAGAGCGACCGGCCGGCGCGTCGTCCATGCGGAAACGACACACAGAGTCAGCAGCAAAGCTCCGGCTGCGCACAATCCGGCGGTTCCGCCGGGAAAATCCCAGAGAAAAAGTGTTTCGTTCACGGTTTTTCCTCCTGCTGTTTTTCCGACAGACGCTTGAAGTATTCACCGACGTCCCGGCGGTAACGCTCCGGAACGTCGTCGGGATTGAAGATATAGACATTTGCGGAGATCTGCACACGCGCAACCGCCTTCCGCAGCTCGCGGACGAATCCGGAGAGCTCCTCCGAAAGCCGGATCGCCGCGCGCCCCGCGGCATCCCGATGCGACTCGGGGAAAGCATCTGAATTCAAAATGCGCTTCGCTTCCGCAAGCACGCTCTCCGTCATGCGGTCTCTGCCGTTGCTGCGGAGAAGCTGTTCCAGAGCGACCCGGACATCATCCAGCTCCGCGCGGCACTCCTCCTTCAACGACGGAAGTTCCTCCGGATTTGCCGGATCGGGATGTCGCGCCGCGAATTTGAGCCGCTTCGAAAGTTCATCCAGTTTCAGAATTCCGGACTGGAGGATTTCCGACGGAGAACGTCCCAGCAGACGCAGCGTTTCAAGTTCATTTGCGAGTTCTTCGGCAAACTCTTCCGGATTTTTGGCTTTCGCCCCCCGATCCGCTTTTTCCGCGGCGCGGAGCAGAGATTTTGCATACTCCTGCTTTCCGGTTTTGTGCTGCTTCATCGCCTCGCGGAGAAGATCCCACGCAAGCTCTCCCAGCGTTGTTTTTTCCTGATTCCTGCGGAGCTTTGCCTGAGCTTTCCGAAGTGCGGTCTTCATGGATTCATCCGCGCGCCGTCCCAGTTCCCGACGCGCCTGGCGAAGCTCGGAAAGAGCCTTCTGCGCGGCAATGGCGGCATGAGAAAGTTTTCCGGATTTCAGCATGCCTTCCGATTCCGCCATCGCTCCGGCGGCGCGCGGGGCAAGCTGGACGGCGTCTTTACGCAAAACGTTCTGCCGCTCCGCAAGTTCCTGCGGATCGGTCTGAACCTCCTTCATCTTCCGCAGGAGTTCCTCCTGACGCTTCACCAGTTCCGCAAGCTTGCGGTCGGGATTCTCCGAGTCGGGCATGGGCGGAACTTTGAACTCCTGGTCATCCCGGAACGGTTCCGGCTGGTTCGATTCGTTTCCGCTTCCGCGCGGAAGAAGAACTTTCTTCGTGCTTTTGAGCGACTGAATCAGCTCCGCAATCGCGGTCTGCTGGGCTGCGGAAGCGCGGTCCAGGTCCTTTTTTTCCAGCAGTTCGGCGGCGTTCCGCATTGCGGAATATGCCGATTCCAGATGATTGACCGCATCCGCCGGCATGAAGCGGCTTTCCGGATCCCCCAGCAGGACATCCAGCTCTTTCGCAAGAGAAATCTGACCGGAACGGAGCTCGGAATAAGCGTTTTCATGCTCCTTCATCGAACCGCGCGCCAGCAGAATCTTTGCGGTGAAAAGAAGTTTGTTCAGTTCCAGCTGATTTTCAAGAATCAGAGTTATGGAGGCATGGGCCTCAAACATTTTCCGTTTGTTCGCGAAATCCGGAATCTGATCCGGCGTGAGCACATCTTCCCGGAACGGGCGCACTTCGATGAAACACGGAGTGCTCAGGACCGGACGGGTTCCATTCGCCGTCACCGCCTGCCCCGCAAGGTGACAGCTGACCAGTTCGAACGGTTCCACATCCAGCTCCTCAAGCGCAAGGAACCCCTGAAAACGGATTGTCCCCTTCTGTTCCGGCAACGAATCCGGCGCGAACTCCTTGCGTTTCTTCCCATTGACCGCGACTTCCAGAACAATGGAACGGAATCCGCGCGCGGAAAGCCCGGCCCCCTCCCATTCAAGTTCATCGAGCGGTTTGGCACGCAAATCCGCATCCGGCTGAGTCAGAACGAGTTCCGCGAGCTCCTCCCGCTCCGCTTCCTTCTTCTCTGGAACGGGTGCAGCGGCTTCCGTCTTTTCCGCGCGCGGCGGAACCGTTTTCCCGCGCAGGAGCGGAATCACGCCCAGCGATACCATAAGAATAAGCGGAATCAGCCACGCATGCAGAAACATCCACAAAGGCGCTCTGAACGAGCGGTAAGCCTGTTCCGCCTGCCCGTAAAGGCGACTCTTCAGCGGGTGACTCTCAGGGAGTTCCAGCCACGCTTCGAGCGCGGAATGCGCATGAGCCAGACGGTCCAGTTCCGCCGCACATTTCTTTCTGCTCTTCCAGCGCAGCCAGCAGACCGCCGGAGCGGAAAGGATCAGCAGCAGCGAAACAATCCGGACCTCCGGCGCAAAACGGGAAAGCGGGAGGAGCAGAAGCGCAAAAAGCACAAGCGCATACACGGCATTGAAGTTCCGCGAACTCCACGCGAGATTCAGAAGCTGTTCCGGCGATCTTTTCATCCGCGCACCGTCCTGTTCGCAAAAAGGAATTCAAGAAGGAAAAATATCAGCGCAGCCGCAAGAAGCAGACGCCAGGCCGAACTTGCGGACGAAGCGGCTTTCAGCCGTTCATCCCGCGAAAGGAACTCTTTTTCCAGACGGGTCTTCACCGCCGGATCCAGAAGTTTTTCCGCAAAACCGGAAGCGTCGACGGACGCCGGATCACTTTCGGCGGACGGAACGTTGACACTGTAAATACATCCGTCCGCACGATAGTTCCCGGACTTGTCGAGTGTCAGCGCGGAACCGTCCGGCAGGGTAAGGGCGGAGCCGTCGGCAGTCAGTTCCGCCGGAATCTTCTGCGGTTTCGCGGAGAACAGCGCGAGTTCCCGCCAGAACGGAAGGAAGTTCCCGAAGGTCTGCCAGTTGGTCGCCTCCCGCCCGGGACGCGCGGCAAAGACGAAAAGCCGTCCCGCGCCGACACGCCGCTCCAGAATTGCCGGAGCGCCGTTGTCAAATGCGGCGAGAACCGAGGCGTCCGGAGGAACGGTCAGTAGGGGCACATCGAAAAACAGAACGTCGAACCACGAACCGGCGTTGACTTTCAGGTAGTCGCGCAAAACCGGATGCTCAAACTGAAGCATTGCCAGATGCTGAACGCCCGGAACGCTTTTCCGGCGCGTGCGGATTCCGAAATGTTCGAGCAAAGCGGCGGATTCGCGGGAAGCGTTCCGGAGAATCACCGCGGTTCCGCCGTTCTTCATCTGCGTTTCCGCGAGCGCGGCGGCGCCAGGCGGAACCGAATCGAAAATCAGCAGATCCGCTTTCTCTGCCGCCTGAACGGAATCCTTCTCAAGTCTTTGGACCGCAAGAACTTCCGGAATGAATCCGGCGGATCCGGAATAGAACATCCTCGGAGTGCTGACCGGATTCAGAGCAAAATAACGGATATCATCCTCACAGTAACGGTTCGCCGCAGATGCTGTCGAATAGAGCCGGATTTCGCCCGCATGCGGGCGGAACTCCTTGCCGGGAAGCAGAGAAAACTCGGCCTCGGCCTTCCCGTTTGCCGGAACGGTCAGCTCCGCGCGATCGACCTCCCTGTCATCCAGACGCACGGAAAGGTTCACGTTCTGCGGCGCGGGATTGTAATTGCGCACCGTTGCAACAACGGATATGCGCGCAACACCTTCCGTGTACGGCTGATGCCGCTTGACGGACTCCACCGCAAGGTTTCCGCCCTCCTGGCGGACAGGAATTTCGATTTTGAGTTCGGACGTGTTGCGGAGCCTGCGCGAAAAATCGACACGCTCCCACGGAACGCGCTGTCCGTCGGTCAGAACGACAATCCGCCGGTTCTTCGCAGGGAGCGAACCGAGACGGCTGTCCGCCGCAAGCAGAGCGGTGCGGAAAGAGGAAGTCCGGAGCGTCTTTCTGTTCTCCTCGAACCATGTCTCCAGTCCGTTGCGGGAGGATTCGAAATTGCCGCTCCAGTTGAGCGAATTGGAGACAATGCAGAACAGCGTCGGATTCTCCGGAGACATCGCCGACAGCCAACGTTGAATGGAAATGTCGTCCGCCATGCTGAACGAGCCGTCAATCAGGACAACCGTAGCCTCCCGCGGTTTCAATCGGTAATTCAGCGTCGCCGGATACGCGAAACCGAACGCCAGGCACGCGAAGCCGAGCAGACGGCAGATCAGGACCAGGTACTTCAGCAGAGAATTGCGCCGTTCCTTGCGCGCCAGAGATTTGCGGAAGAGGAACAGCGACGGGAACCGCCGGACGAATTCCGGTTTCCGTTTCATCAGATGCAGAATCAGCGGAACGGAAAGCAGCAGAAGTCCGGAAAGGAACGCGGGAAATGCAAATGTCATCATCGCCGCCACCCCGCTTTCTCCCTGCGGCGGAGC
>ERZ1026894.1364-NODE-1364-length-14550-cov-3.854019_pt1 | contig 14550 bp, 9 predicted proteins | sample MGYA00380177_ERZ1026894 | MGnify/ENA primary metagenome ERZ1026894 (study PRJEB33269, sample SAMEA4719813) | human gut metagenome | biome: human-associated habitat; feature: organic feature; material: feces | place: Cameroon | collected 2013-10 ... | reverse complement strand
GGGATAGAAAGAGATGGCTGATACCAAAAAGAGAAAAAATATTGTGGTATATCTTCCACAGATATATGCAGAGTATGTTTCGGAATTGCGTCATTCCATCGAGAGAGTGGGAAAAGAACGAGGATATCGTCTGTTGTTTTTTACCTGCTTTGGGGATAATAGTAATATAGGTATTGAGGAAGCAGCCAACATACGATATGATGAGGGGGAGCGAAGCGTTTTTCGTCTGGCGGATCCTGATGCGGCTGATGGTGTGTTGCTTTTATATGATGCATTTGCAAGATCGCAGTATGCAGAGATCAATAATCTGATCAAAAATCGTTATCATTGTCCTGTTATTAGTTTTCGGACTCCTATGGAGATAGAACTTGATAATGTATATAATATCTATGTGGATGACAGAGAGGCTTTTGCTGAGATGATCCGTCATTTTATTGAAAAGCATCACTGCACAAAAGTGGATCTTGTAACCGGTCCTCAGGATAATCTTCATTCGATGTTCCGGCTGGACATTTACAAGAAGGTGATGGAGGAGAATCATCTGCCTGTGGAGAAGGAACGGATCCACTGGGGTAACTTCTGGAAAAACTGTGGTCAGGGGATTGTAGAGGAGATTCTTTCTTCCGGAAAGGAGCTTCCGGAGGCGATTGTCTGTGCCAATGATTATATGGCAATTTCGGTGATCAATGCATTGAAAATGCATGGGATCAAGGTGCCGGAGCAGATCATGGTAGCCGGTTATGATGATGTGGCAGAGGGACGTTTTTGTGAACCATCCATTACGACGATCCGCCAGCCGATGCACCGGATGGGAGAGACGGCGATTGATATTCTGGAACGGATCTGGGATGGAGAAGAAGTCTCCCGTGACACATATCTGCCGGAGGAGATTGTATTTCGTCAGTCCTGTGGCTGTGGTGCAAACGGTGGCGATGAGGATGGCCAGTATGCCACAAGGCTCAGTGCAGAGCTGGATAAGGTATTATATCTGGAGACAGCGGCTTCGGCGATGGTTACCATGCTTGCCAATGCAAAGGATCTGGAAGCATTTACACAGTGTCTTCAGAAGTATGTACTTCGGGAGACCGGTTTTAAGAGCTTTACGCTGTGCCTTGCGGATCATTGGGAGCAGCAGCTTCCATTACCGGAGACGTCCTATGGCAAGAGCATGTGTATGGTGGATATGGTGATGGGAATCTATAAATCCCGTATTCTGGAGCCACAGAGATTCCCGGCGTGTCAGTTGATACCCGGAGTGTTTGTAAAAGACGATGATCCGGTTTATATCATACCGCTTCATTATCTGCAGTATTATATGGGATATGTAGTTTTGCAGATTGATTATGATCTGGTATCTAATGTCAACATCAAATCATGGTTTATTCATCTGGACAGTGCGTTGGAAAACTTCCGTATGAAACAGCGGCTTCATCTGGTGGCAGAGGAGTTAGAGCGTCTTTATATCAGAGATACCCTGACGGGTCTGTATAACCGCCGTGGTCTGGAGAAGTTCGGTGAAAAGATGTGTGAGGACTGTGTCCGTAATAACGAACAGTTTATGATCATGGAGATTGATATGGATGGCTTGAAGCAGGTCAATGACCAGTATGGCCATGAGGAAGGAGACGTCTGCATTACCACGATTGCCAATGCCATGATGTATGCGGCAAAGGATCGGGAAATCTGTATCCGTTCCGGTGGTGATGAGTATGTGGTGATTGGTAAAAATTATTCTGATGAAAAGGTGGAGATGTATATAAAGCGTTTTCAGGAGTTTATTGACAGTGCCAATGAATCCTTAAACAAACCATATACGATTGGTGCAAGTCTTGGATATTATATGGGAGTGCCGGATGGAAAACGGACCGTAGAAAATTATTTGAGAATTGCAGATGATAAAATGTATGAAAATAAAAAAAGAAGAAAGGCAAAATCTCATCCCGGAGTGGAGATCCGGTGATCACCATTCCGGGGAGAATCGCAGAGTCTGTTTAATCCTCTGCGAGATTTTCCCATTCTTCCATAAGGACAAGGAGGCGCTCGTCATTGGCTTCCTTTTCGGATGCGAGTTTCTGGAGAAGTGCGATATCTGTCCCATTTTTGGGATCGGATAACTGTTCTCCCAGAGACTCGTTTTTTTCTTCCAGTTCTGCAATTTCTTTTTCGACCTTATTCAGTGCGTTCTGTTTTTTGCGAAGACGTGCCTGTTCCTCCTTCTGTTGCTGCCAGGTAAGTTTCGAGTCGGAGGCAGTATCCGCCGGCTGGCCGGCTGTGTCGATGACCGGGGCGGTCAGTTGTGCCAGTTCGTTGGCTTCCTTTTTTTCAAGGTAATAATCATAATTACCGATGTAATTAACAAGCTGCTTCTGGGTCAGATCAAGGATACGGGTTGCGGTACGGTTAATAAAATACCGGTCGTGGGAAACATATAAAACAGTCCCTTCGAAATGGTTGACTGCGCGTTCCAGAATTTCCTTGGAATCAATATCCAGGTGGTTGGTCGGCTCGTCCAGGATCAGAAAATTGGCATCAGAGAGCATCAGCTTGGCAAGGGAAACACGTCCGCGCTCACCGCCGCTGAGTTTGGAAATCTGTTTGAAAACATCATCCTCCGTAAAAAGAAATGCGGCAAGGATATTGCGAATCTCTGTATTGGTCATAGTCGGGTAGTCATCCTGCAGCTCTTCAAAGATTGTTTTTTCTCCGTGGAGTACCTGATGTGCCTGATCGTAGTAGCCGATGTCCACATTTGTTCCGAGCCGGACGGTACCGCCATCGGCATCTACCAGATTGTTGATGATCTTCAGGATCGTCGTTTTGCCGGAGCCGTTATCGCCAATGATGGCAACACGTTCCCCGCGCTTTAAATCGAAACTGATGTCCGTAAAAAGGGTCTCGGTGTCAAAAGATTTGCTTAAGTGCTCGATTGAAAGGACATCATTACCACTCTGGATCCTTGGAGAGAACAGCAGGTTCATACGGGTATTTTCTTCTACCGGCTTTTCCAGACGCTCTATTTTATCTAACTGTTTCTCGCGGCTTTCCGCACGCTTGATGGATTTTTCCCGGTTAAAGGATTTTAATTTGGCAATGACTGCTTCCTGATGCTTGATTTCCGCCTGCTGGTTCATATACTGCTTCATCTGGGTATCTAACATCGCCTGTTTCTTCTCGGAAAACTGGCTGTAGTTGCCTTGATAAACGGTTGACTTATGCTGGCGGATCTCCACTACCTTTGTAACGATCTTATCCAGAAAATACCGGTCATGTGCCACGATGATCACGGCACCACGGTAGCCGGACAGATAATTCTCCAGCCAGTGGATTGCTTTCATATCCAGATGGTTGGTCGGCTCATCCAGAATGATCAGATCCGGTGAGGTGAGAAGCATTTTACCGAGAGCTACACGGGTGCGTTCACCGCCGGAAAGGGCAGAAACCGGTTTGGAAAACTCCTCCTCGGTAAAACCAAGACCCTTCAGGACGCCGATCAGCTCACTGTGGTAGGTGTATCCTCCGGCAAGTTCAAAACGATGGCGAAGATTGTCTGCCTTCTGGATCAGTTTTTCCAGCTCCGCACCTTCGGCGTGGTTCATCAGCTCTGTGGTATCATTGAGTTCCTGTTCTAAAGCGATGACGTCCTTTTTGGCATCCTGCATCTCTTCCAAAATAGATTTGGCGGAATCAATGTCCTGATTCTGCGCCAGATATCCGATCACGGCATCTTTCTGTATGATGATCTCGCCGCTATCTGCCTCGTATTCGCCCATGAGTATTTTTAACAGGGTAGATTTGCCGGAGCCGTTGATTCCGACGATGGCTGTTTTTTCCTGTTCATTTATGTGAAAAGAGATATCATCAAGGATGGTATTGCCATCAAAAGACTTGTTGATATGACTGCATTGTAAGATCATAATAAAAATCCTCCGTTGTTTATATCATATATTAGCGCACGAGTTCTGCGCATGGCGGAGTTTCGAAGAAACTCCTAATATGAACCCTTTAGGGTTCATTATTTCGTCTGTACCAGTATATATGAAAATGAAAAAAAAGAAAATAGCAAATGCTTATTCTTGAACCATATGGGGGATATGTGGTACTATGAAAACGCTAAAAAATACTTGTAACGAGAAAGGTGAAGAAATATATATGACGAGAAAAGAATTTCAGGAGTTTATCGCAAAAGGAAAAATGATCCTGGATGGAGCTACAGGTTCAAACCTCCAGAAACGCGGAATGCCTACGGGAGTATGTCCTGAGGAGTGGATTCTGGAGCATCCGGATGTGCTGGTGGGACTCCAGAGAGAATATATAGAGGCGGGATCTGACGTGCTGTATGCGCCGACCTTTTCCGGCAACCGGATTAAGCTGGAGGAGTATGGTCTGGCAGATCAGATCGGAGAGATGAACCGGAAGCTGGCTGGTTTGTCCTTTGAGGCGATCCGTCAGGCAGATACGGATCGTCAGGTGCTGGTAGCCGGTGATATTACTATGACCGGACAGCAGTTGTATCCGGTGGGAAATCTGCCGTTTGAAGAGCTGGTGGATATCTATAAAGAACAGATTGGATATCTGGTAGAGGCCGGAGTGGATTTTATCGTGGTGGAGACCATGATGAGCCTGCAGGAGTGCAGGGCAGCGGTTCTGGCAGTGAAGGAAGCGTCAGAGCTTCCGGTGATGGTGACACTGACTTTTGCAGAGGATGGAAGAACACTGTTTGGAACAAATCCGGAGACAGCGGCTCTTGTGATGACGGCTATGGGCGTGGATGCCATAGGTGTCAACTGTTCTACGGGACCGGACAAAATGGTGTCTGTGATCGAGAAGATGGGACGGTATACGGCTCTGCCGATCGTTGCCAAACCAAATGCAGGGTTACCTCAGCTTGTAGACGGAGAGACAGTATATGACATGGGACCGGAGACATTTGCTGAGGAGATGTGTGTGCTGGCAGAGGCCGGAGCAGATGTGCTGGGAGGATGTTGCGGAACCACGCCGGAGCATATTGAAAAGCTTGTGAAGCGTCTGGAGGAGAAGGGGCTTCGAAAGGCGATGAAATATCCGGAGAGAAAGGGAAAAGTAGTACGCCGTGCCCTTTCCACGGAGAGAAATGTACTGCCGATCGAGTTAGATGGACCCTTCAAGGTGATCGGTGAGCGTATCAATCCTACCGGAAAGAAAGCGTTACAGGCGCAACTGCGGGAGGGCAGCCTGGAGCTTGTAGGTGAGATGGCAGAGGCTCAGGTGGAGGCCGGAGCTGCAATTCTGGATGTAAACATGGGAACCAACGGGATTGATGAAAAGGAAATGATGTGGAAGGTCGTCAATGAACTGACGCTTTTAACGGACACACCCCTTTCTATTGATTCCAGTTATGTAGAGGTTATTGAGGCGGCACTTCGGATCTATCCGGGACGTGCCCTGATCAATTCGATCTCGATGGAGCAGGAAAAAATGAGACGACTGCTTCCGATTGCCCAAAAGTATGGCGCGATGTTCATTCTTCTTCCGTTGTCCGATGAAGGACTGCCAAAGGATATTCAGGAGAAAAAGGATATTATCCATACAGTATTAAAGGCCGCAGCAGCATATGGGCTGACACCGGAGGATGTGATCGTGGACGGACTGGTGGCAACCATTGGAGCCAATAAAATGGCAGCAGTGGAGACACTGGAGACGATCCGTTACTGTAAGCACGAGCTTGGTGTTGCGACAGCCTGTGGTCTTTCTAACATTTCCTTTGGTCTGCCGGAGAGAGCCTTTGTTAATAGTAACTTTATGGCAATGGCTATTATGAACGGTCTGACCATGGCGATTGCAAATCCGTCCCAGGATCTGTTGATGCATGCGGTATATGCTTCGGATCTGCTGATGAACAAGCCGGATGCGGATCTGCGCTATATTGAGCGTGTCAATGAGCATAAGCTTACCATGGTCAGTGGTGAGGTGGACAGCCAGAGCCTGAAAACATCGGTAAGCAGTAGCAGCAAGGCCTCCGCAGCTATCCCGGAGGATAAGCAGGGGGATGAGATTTTTGAGGCGGTTGTCAAGGGAAAGAAGCAGCGGGCACAGAAACTGGTGGAGCAGGCTGTGAAGGATGGAAAGGATCCACAGAAGCTTATAGATGAGAGTCTGATTCCGGGTATTATCCATGTGGGTGAATTATATGAAAAGCAGATTTATTATCTGCCGCAGCTGATCTCCAGTGCCGAAACCATGGAGGCTTCCATTGATTATCTGGAGCCGATCCTTGCCGAAAAGCGTTCCGGGGAATCACTGGGAACCATTGTGATCGCTACCGTAGAGCATGATATTCACGACATTGGTAAAAATCTGGTGGGATTAATGCTGAAGAATTATGGGTATCATGTGGTTGATCTGGGTAAGGATGTGCCGGCGGAGACGATCATTGAGGCTGCGATTAAGGAAAAGGCAGACATCATTGGATTGTCTGCCTTGATGACCACGACCATGATGGAAATGAAGAAAGTAGTTGATATGGTTCATGAACAGAATCTGTCCTGTAAAGTGCTGATTGGAGGAGCAGTCATCACCCAGAGCTTTGCAGATGAGATCGGTGCGGACGGATATGGGGAGGATGCCCAGGATACGGTGAATGTTGTTGGAAGATTACTCGGCAGAACAGAATAAAAAGAATCTGTTTGAAAATCGTGCCTGTGGTTTCAGGCAGGGAAAGGAATATCAAATTATTATGGAAAAAACAGAGATACCGGTGATTGATGTGATCATACCGGCATACCGGCCGGATGATTCTTTTCATAAGCTGATCCGGCTGTTACTGGAGCAGAGTGTGAAGCCGCATCATATTTATGTGCTGCAGACCATAGAAGACGGAGAACAGGTGATGCAGCCACTGGATCAGAGGATGTCCGTACATCCGGTTCCGAAAAAGGAATTTGATCATGGTGCCACCAGAGATTATGGAGCGGGACTGGCAGCGAAAGACATTGGTGACGATATATCACAGCATTACATTTTATTTATGACACAGGATGCGGTTCCGGCAGGAACCGAGCTGTTAGAGCGGTTGGTGAAACCCTTTAGTGATGACAGGACTGCCATTACCTATGCCAGACAACTGGCAAGAGAAGAAGCTGATCTGCTGGAACGGCTCACCAGAGTTCACAATTATCCGCCGGAGGATCAGGTAAAGAGTAAGGAGGATCTGGAACGGCTGGGGATCAAGACTTATTTTTGTTCGGATGTATGTGCCATGTACCGCTTAGATCGTTATATGGAACAGGGAGGCTTTGTACATCCCACCATCTTTAATGAAGATATGATCATGGCTTCCCGGATGATACAGGCGGGATATCAGGTGGTTTATTGTGGCAGCGCCGAGGTGGTTCATTCCCACAATTATAGCTGTATGCAGCAGTTTCACCGTAACTTCGATCTGGGGGTGTCCCAAAAACAGTACAGAGAGGTTTTTGAAAGCATTTCTTCTGAGAAGGAGGGTGCAGGGTATGCCAAAAGCACTCTGCTGTATCTGCTGAAACGGGGAAGGCTGGGAAAGGCATTTTATTTTGCGATGCAATGTGGATTTAAGCTGATTGGCTATAAGCTTGGTAAAAATTATGATCATCTGCCCCGGAAGATGGTACTTTGGTGTACTATGACACCGGGATATGTATTGTTTCATCAGGATGAGTAACTCGAAATATGAGAGAAAAGAGGAGAAATGTAGTGGATTGTATCAGGATAAAGAAGCTGGAGGTTTTTGCGAAGCATGGAGTAATGCCGGAGGAAAATGCTCTGGGACAGAAATTTGTAATCTCCATAGAATTGTTTTGTGATGTACGAAAAGCAGGACAGACGGACAATCTGACATATTCCGTAAATTATGCGGAGGTGGCGGAATTTGTTACAAGAAAGACGCAGGAAAATACTTTTCAGTTGATCGAAAGGCTGGCAGAATATCTGGCGCAGGAGATTTTGTTACATTATGAAGCGGTGGAAAAGGTTTCAATCGAAGTGGAGAAGCCATGGGCACCTGTACATCTTCCACTTCAGACGGTTGCAGTATCCGTGACAAGACAGTGGCATACGGCATATCTTAGCATTGGCTCCAATATGGGGGATACAAAAGGACATCTGGATCAGGCAGTGGAAGCTTTGCGGCAGGATTCATGGACACGGGTTGAGAAGGTGTCCTCCTATATTGTGACAGCACCGGTGGGAGGTGTGGAGCAGGATGATTTCCTGAATGGAGCTGTGATGCTGCGGACGCTGCGGACACCGGAGGAGCTTCTGGAACTGATCGGTGAGATTGAAAGAAGCCAGAAGAGAGAGAGGATCATTCATTGGGGACCGCGGACTGTAGATCTGGATATCCTTTTATATGATCAGGAGATCATTCATACAGAGAGTCTGACGGTACCTCATATTGAAATGGCAAACCGGATGTTTGTGTTGGAGCCGATGTGTGAAATTGCACCATATGCAAAAAATCCCCTGAATGGCTGCTGTATGCTGGAAATGAAGCAGCAGCTTCAGGGGAGAGAAGATTCTTGAGACGATGTGGTACTGTTTTGACCGGAAAGTCTATTTTCCTTTTTTCGGATGAAAATCTTCAATCTGTTCATTGGAAAGATTCATTACATAGGCGGCACTGCCGTCGAATTCTTCAAAAAACAGATAGTTGTCGATAATATGATAATAATTATAATTTCCGGAGCGAAGTTCTGTCTGCGCTCCGGAATTTGTATCCAGAACATATAAGCCGTTGTCCTTGCCGTTATCAACCTGATAATAAACGGTAGCACCGTCGTTGCTGACATTGTAGGTGGCAATGCGGACCTGGGTGAGATGTGTCATTTCCTGTGTGGAAAGATCCAGACGGCACAGAGTATAATCATTATCCATATCCATACAATAAAGAGCTCCGTTTACATAGGATAGTCCGGTGAAATTGCCTTCGTAGACGACACTTGGACTGCCTCCCGATACGGAAAGCTTGTGAATATTATGGTCACTGTCCACTCCGGTATAATATATGATGTCATTCGCAATGACCGGAGCTGCACCTTCTTTCAGAAGCATGGTGTCCTTTTTGCCATCAATACCGATACGGAAAAGCTGTAAGCCCTCTTTCTGGTCGTATCGCTGATAATAAATGTGATTGCCCAGAAGATTCAGTGACTGGGAGGGATCATTATAAAGCTGTTTTAATCCCTGACCGTTGGTATTGATACGGTAAAGTCCTGTGGTGCTGAAGGAAAACAAAGCCTTGGAATCGGTACCCTTCTTATCATTTCTCCGTGTGTAAAAAACATAATCACCGGCAGCGTTAATATAACTGGTATAATCGTTATAAACCTTTTTTACATGTTTCAGACCGGTGTCCATAGAGTAGAGGGAGTTCTGGTCATAAGGATTTGCAAAATAAATGGTATCTCCTGATTTTGCAAACAAGCCGCCATTTAACAGATTGGTGCTGGTGTTGCCGGTAGTGCCTTCATCTTTATAGAAATGGACACGGGCATTCCAGCGCAGAAAGCCAAAACATCCGATCAATGCAAGGATTATAAGCGCAAGAATGATCCTGTTTCTGAGACGATGCTGTTCTTTTGATTGATTCATACGATTCCCCCTGTTCTCCGACGACGTAATCATTCAATATATATCATTGAATTATATTTATCATTATAAAGGTTACAAAAAGGAATTGCAATGAGTATGTAAAAAGTTGTATAATAGGCCTAATTGAGAAAAAACATAGATTATGCAATCGGGAATGGAGGGATTGGATACCATGCTTAAATTACCAGCGATATTCAGTGATCATATGATCTTACAGAGAAGAAAACCTGTTGTGATCTGGGGAGAGTCAGATGCTAAGAAGGTGACAGTTACGATACAGGATGCGCGTGTTGTGACCTATGTACAGGACGGTAAATGGCAGTTGTTCCTGCCGCCAATGGAGGCAGGCGGTCCATATGTGCTGACAGTTAAAACCGATGAGGAGGAAGAAAAGGTTTACGAGGACGTAATGTACGGTGAGATCTGGCTTGCCGGCGGACAGTCCAATATGGAACTGGAGCTTCAGAATTCCAAGAACGGAGCTGTCGCTGTGACAGAGGCGCACAATGAGCTTCTTCGTTTTTATTATACACCAAAGGTTTCTTACCTTTGTGATGAGCTTTATGAGCAGGAGGAGAAAAGCTGCTGGGAGCTTTGCTGTCCGGAGAATGTAGGACGCTGGTCAGCCGTTGGTTATTATTTTGCCAGAAAGCTTGCTGCACAGCTGGATGTTCCGGTGGGAATCATCGGATGTAACTGGGGAGGAACCTCCGCTTCCTGCTGGATGAGCAGAGAGGCTCTGGAAAATGACAAAGTGATCTCTTCCTATGTAGAAGAATATGACGCCATCGTGGCTGAGCAGGATTTTGACGCATACTGCAAAGAGCGCGAGGAATATATCGTATATCAGGCAGAGTTTGACAAGAACTGTAAGCATTATTATGAGACAACACCAAATCCTACCTGGGAAGGTGCATTAGAGGTTTGCGGCGAGAATAAATATCCGGGACCAATGGGACCGCGTTCCGAGTATCGTCCGGCAGGTCTTTATGAGACCATGATCCAGAGGATCGCACCATATACGCTGGCCGGCTTCCTTTACTATCAGGGAGAGGAGGATGACAAGAAGCCTAGAAGCTACTATAATCTTCTGACACGTCTGATCCGTCAGTGGAGAGAGGACTGGCATGATGACAAGCTGCCGTTTATGATCGTTCAGCTTCCGATGTTCTCCAATGTGGGAGAGGAGAATCTGACCAACTGGCCGCTGATCCGTGAGGCACAGCACAGAGTATACCGTACGGTGAAAAATACCGGTCTGGCAGTTGTTCTGGATAAGGGAGAGTACAGCAATATCCATCCGGTTGACAAGCAGCCGGTAGGGGAGCGTCTGGCATTGCAGGCAATGTACCACGCTTATGGACTGGACAATGAGGTCCGTGCCTTTGGACCGTTCTATCAGTCCTGCTACACACTGCAGTCCTATATCTGGCTGATCTTCAATCACGTCAGAGACGGCATCATCTGTACCGGTGAGAAGCCTCTTGGTTTTGAAGTGGCTGGTCAGGATAAGGTATTTTATCCGGCAGATTCCGTACAGATTCAGGGCAATAAGGTCCGTCTGTTCTCTGCAAATGTAAAAGAGCCTGTTTATGCAAGATATAACTGGAGAAACTATGCAGAGGTCAATATGTTCGGAAAGAATGGTCTGCCAATGGCACCGTTCCGTACCAGCATGAATGATGAATGATAAAAAGAGCCGTTTTCACGCGGTTGACTGAAAGAAGGGATTCGTGTTAGAATAACACGATAGCGTTAAGTTTTATAGTCTTAATTTGGAGGATTTAACATGGCAGAGAAGAAAAACATATTAACCTATGAAGGTTTGAAGGCTCTGGAGGATGAGCTTCAGGATTTAAAGCTGAATAGACGTAAAGAGGTAGCCGCAAAGATCAAAGAGGCTCGTGAGCAGGGTGACTTATCCGAGAATGCAGAGTATGATGCAGCGAAGGATGAGCAGAGAGATATTGAGCTTCGTATTGAGGAGATTGACAAGATCCTGAAAAACGCAGAGGTCGTTGTTGAGGAGGATGTTGACAATGATGCGGTCAATATCGGATGTTCTGTCCGTTTAAAGGATATTGAGTTTGATGAGGAAATGGTTTATAAGATCGTAGGATCTACAGAGGCAGATGTCCTTGGCAATAAGATTTCCAATGAGTCTCCGGTTGGTGTGGCTTTGATCGGATCGAAGGCAGGAGACACCATTGCGGTGGAGACACCAAATGGAGAGGTTGTGAAGTACGAGATTCTGGAGATCCAGAAGTCAAAATAAGATAGAAACGGAGTGATAGAAAAGTGGCACAGCAGAATAAAAAGCCGCAGGCAGAGCAGGATGTCAATGCTTTGTTGAAGGTGCGTCATGAGAAACTTGCAAATTTACAGGAAGCCGGAAAGGATCCTTTTCAGATTACAAAATATGATGTAACCGTACATTCTCAGGATATCAGAGACCGCTATGATGAGCTGGAGGGACAGGAGGTTTCTCTGGCAGGCCGTATGATGTTTAAGCGTGTGATGGGAAAAGCATCCTTCTGTAATATTCAGGATCTCAAAGGGAAGATGCAGCTTTATGTTGCAAGAGACGAGATCGGTGAGGAATCCTATGCAGATTTCAAAAAGTATGATATCGGTGATATCCTTGGAGTAAAGGGTAAGGTGTTTAAGACCAAAACAGGCGAGATCTCTGTTCATGCAGAGGAGGTCGTTCTTTTGTCCAAGAGTTTACAGATCCTTCCGGAGAAGCATCATGGACTGACGGATACTGATACAAGATATCGTCAGAGATATGTGGATCTGATCATGAATGAGGATGTAAAAGATACCTTTATTAAGCGTTCCAAGGTGATCAGCTGTATCCGCCGTTTCCTGGATGAGCAGGGCTTTATGGAGGTGGAGACACCGATGCTGGTATCCAATGCCGGCGGTGCTGCTGCAAGACCATTTGAGACTCACTTCAATTCCCTGAATGAGGACCTGAAACTGAGAATATCTCTGGAGCTGTATCTCAAAAGACTGATCGTAGGTGGCATGGAACGTGTTTACGAGATTGGTCGTGTGTTCCGTAATGAGGGACTGGATACCAGACATAATCCGGAGTTCACATTGATGGAGCTTTATCAGGCGTATACAGATTATCACGGTATGATGGATCTTACCGAGAAGCTTTATCGTCACGTTGCAAAGGAAGTGACAGGTTCCGAGATCCTCAAGTATGGTGATCATGAGATGGATCTTTCCAAGCCGTTCGAGAGACTGACGATGGTAGATGCCGTCAAGAAATACGCAGGAGTTGATTTTAACGAGATTCCTGATACTGAGGCAGCAAAGGCTCTGGCAAAGGAAAAAGGCATTGAATTTGAGGAACGTCATCAGAAGGGAGATATCCTGAACCTGTTCTTTGAGGAGTATGTAGAGGATCATCTGATCCAGCCTACCTTTATTATGGATCACCCAATTGAGATCTCACCACTGACAAAAAAGAAACCGGATAATCCGGATTATGTAGAGCGTTTTGAGTTCTTTATGAATGGATGGGAGATGGCAAATGCTTACTCCGAGTTAAATGATCCGATCGATCAGAGAGCTCGTTTTGAGGCACAGGAGAAGGCTCTGGCTGCCGGAGATGATGAGGCAGAGCATACGGACGAGGATTTCCTGAATGCACTTAGCATTGGTATGCCTCCGACAGGTGGTATTGGATTTGGTATCGACCGTATGGTAATGATGATGACAAATTCACCGGCGATCAGAGATGTATTACTCTTCCCGACAATGAAGAGCTTGGATTCTGACAAGAAATCCTCCAAGTCTTCCAAGACAGCTTCCGCAGAGGCAGCTAAGCCGGCAGAGAAGATTGATTTCTCCAATGTTAAGATCGAGCCTTTATTTGAGGAAGAGGTAGACTTTGATACATTCAGTAAGTCAGATTTCCGTGCTGTTAAGGTTAAGGAATGTGTTGCTGTACCAAAGTCAAAGAAGTTATTACAGTTTACGCTGGATGACGGAACAGGCACAGACCGCACGATCCTCAGTGGTATCCACGCTTACTATGAGCCGGAGGAGCTTGTTGGCAAGACATTGATCGCAATCACCAATCTGCCACCGAGAAAGATGATGGGTATTGATTCCTGTGGTATGCTGCTTTCAGCAGTAAATAACCTGAAGGATTCCGAGGAGGAAGAACTTCATCTTCTGATGGTGGATGAGCATATTCCGGCAGGTGCAAAACTGTACTAATGAGATATTTTTGCATTATATAATTGAATTGATCAGGACAATCTGTAGCATATTCTGCAGATTGTCCTTTTTTGGTGATTTGACTTCGAATCAAAATGAGCTGAGGTCAACTTCAGAACAAAATGGTCCGAAGTTTATGTCAAATCAAATTGGTATGGTGTATGGAATGTCGAGTTCACAAGTTATGCGATATATCCGTCTAACCCATTTACTGCAGGAACTATTATCACTGGTAGATGCCCGGAAGTGTTTATGTAACTTCATTGACGTTGCTTAGGGGTATTTTTACAAGAAGTGTAATTCTTGGAGAGAACACAATAATTGATTTTCTGAAAACCATTTGCACTAGACGTAGTCGTATTCATTTCATTTCTCGAGGTGTGAAATTTCACAATGATCAGTATATTGCCTTGTGGCCTGAAAAAAAATATGTGGCTAGAAAGGCAGAAAGTATGTTTGAAAAACTACAGGTTGAGCTAGGTGAAGCAAATTTAGAAAGAATCGAAAAAATAGCAAATCGACTCAATGCAATAGTTATTGCTCGGGCAAATGGTAACGATGGTATTATTGAGAACTATGAGGTTCAATTCAATGAATTGCGAGAAGAATATTTGGATGCACAGAGGACTTTTGACGATTTGTATGGTTATAACTATGACAATAACGTTCAATATAGATTAACAAGATTTGGAAACGAGATAAGTATAG
>ERZ1026894.1359-NODE-1359-length-14564-cov-3.923978_pt1 | contig 14564 bp, 9 predicted proteins | sample MGYA00380177_ERZ1026894 | MGnify/ENA primary metagenome ERZ1026894 (study PRJEB33269, sample SAMEA4719813) | human gut metagenome | biome: human-associated habitat; feature: organic feature; material: feces | place: Cameroon | collected 2013-10 ... | reverse complement strand
CAAAAAATTAACAGCACTTTTACTAACTGCCGCTTTGGCACTGTCCGCTTTTTCGGTCAGTCCCGCACAGGCTTCCAGGAAAAAGAAAGCGGCCTTTGATCCCAATGGTAAATATCATGCAACCCTTGGCATCCAGACCTGTACCAATCTCTGGCTGACCCATATGGGTTATTATGAAAAGTCTCAGAACAGCTATTACAATACCGAAAATGCAGACAATCTCATGTACACGGACAAAGAAACAAACAAAGACACTGCGGCTACCGGCACTCTCACCAATGCAGAAATCGCCGGCAACGGCACCTATACCGTCAAGCTGGAGGGACTGGATTCCATGAATGAAACAGACATCTCCCAGCTTCACATCGCCACGGATATTCCGTTAAATGATAAGGTTAAATTTACCGATGTCAAGGCATCGATCAACGGCAGAGAAATCCTGAGCTTCGATGAAGGTGTTCCGGAAAACGAGGAACCTTATCTGCAGGGTGGTATGGTCATTCTTCTGTTGAATCACTGGCGTGCGGAGCTTGTCAAAGAAGTCGCTGCCAAGGGACTTTCCGAAACCGCGGAAAGCGGCTGGAAGCTTTTGCAGGGAACCGGTGATGAGAGTGTGGAAATCACTTTTACCGTATCCGGTTTTGATTATGACAATCCTGATGCTGTTGCCGCCGACGAAACTTCTGTCTCCGACAACCAGCCTTCCTCCGGCGAAACAGAGAATTCCTCCGGCAATTCTTCTGTACCGGTTTTCCCAATTGCCGCAGCAGTTATTATCTTAATTGTAATATCCGGAGTCATTGTTGTCAGAAAAAAATAAAAATACAGACAAAAATGGAAAGGATAAAATCCTTTCCATTTTTTATTCAGACATTCCGATAACGGTAAATGCTTAACAGCATACCGTACAGTGCCAGAGTCTCTGCAATACCGCTATACTCCTCCGTACCAATCCCCCCAAAGACCGGTATCAGGCCAACATAATGATTTCCCGGTGTCAGGCTGAACGCCTGTGCCGCCGCATAAAGAATCCGGGATAAAATAACAAATCCAATGGATACTCCCAACAGTCTGCCGGTGCGGTCTGACTGTCTCCATGCCTTTTTTACCAGCCAGACGGTAAATACTGTCAACGCTCCCAGTACAAACACCACCGGCAAAATCCCCACATATGCCATAAGGGTATTCAAATCTCCATACGTAATATATAAATACACCTGTTCTGCAGAATATTCATTCTGCGCCAGCTTCTGCGTCAGAATATCACTGGTTCCGATCCATTTGATCCCCTGCATCATCTGCACATGAAATAACTGCAATGCCGAAACCTGATCGTCCCCCACAATCGTTTTCCACAATGCACTGTATTCCCGCCTCCGTTTCTCCGAGAAGAACAAAAACATGGTGTTCCAGCCTGCATGATGATAATATACGGACCACCGTGCATGACAGACTACCGCAAAATCATACAACATGTAGATCCCCTTTGCCAGCACAAGCGCAATCCCCGTGATCCGGATCGTTTTCCTTTTGGGCAAAGAAATTATATTCAGCTGTACTGCCATCACAAACACAAATGCCAGATATAACGCCGTTGTCCAAAACGTGAAATTCCCCCAGCTTCCCAGCTCACTGTCCGTCACCGACCAGTCAAAGGAGAGTACAAGGGGCAGTGCCATTGCCAGGAGAGACTTCCCGATCTGATGCGGTTTTCCTTTCCAGTACGAAATCATCAGTCCGTAAATTGGGACATACAGTAAATAGTATCTTCTGGTGATCCAGCCCTTTTCCCCTCCCAGTAAGTGCTGCACCGTATCATCCAGAACCGGACAGATATTTCCCCCAATCCCTGTCCGGTGTATCAGATACCATACCGGAGCGATCATCAGCAGCAGTCCTGCCCATACACTGAACTTCTGATATTTGGTGTACGAAATATAGGACACAGCCGTAAAAATAATAATACACAAAAACAAGTCGATCCGGTTAATCTGTATTCTCCGGGGTAATGCAGCAGAAACAAGTGACCAGAGCTGCCCCCGCATATCCCGTTGAATACAATAAACCAGCGCCATGCCAAGTCCCAATATACAAAGCATTCCCAGCCACGGAAGCAGCACCTTTTCCGGACGATGAATCTGGTCCAATGCCTTTCCGGTCTCCACAGGATCTCCCATTTGTTCTACGGCAGCTTCCACTGCTTCCGCCCTCGTCATGCCTGTTGAGATCCGGTATTCCGTTTCATCATCAATATGATCCTCATATTCCCGGTAAATTTTCTGCCGTACCGGGCGGTACTGCAGCTGCTCCGTCAACCGGGAAAGATATTGCAGCTTTTGATCCCCCTCCGCTATCGTGCCCTCATCGTCCCGCAATACATTATCTCTGTCATTCCCTTGATCTATCCTGCCCATCGTATCACCCCCATCATATTTTGATACCGTATGCGGTCAGTCAAGCTGCAGCTGCATTACATGCATCACAGCTCCCGCATACTCCGCCCACTCCCCTTTTTTGCGCTCCAATTCCTGCCTGCCATCCTTGGTGATCTGATAATAGATCCTTTTCTTCCCGGCTGCTTCCCCCTCATAGGATTGCAAAAATCCGCCCTTTTCCAGAGAATGCAGCAACGGATATAGCGTGCCAACCTTCATCTCAAAGACATCCTGAGAACGTTTCCGAAGCTCTTCGATCATCTGGTAGCCATACATATCCTGATCCTTCAATAGCTGCAGCAACAGCATCGTATTACTGCCTGACAATAAACTTTTATCCATTGTGAATCTCCATCCTTTCCTGATATTTTTCTAAAACAATATCGACCATCGATATAACAGATTATATATCGATGGTCGATAATTGTCAACAGATTTTAAAAAATTTGCACCTAAAAATATAGCCAGCCTAAAGTAAAATTTAGACTGGCCATATTCTTGATCATTTGATTTAGAAAAAGATGTTTGTTATTTGTTTGCTCTTATTTGCTTATTGTCTTTTCACTGTTACAGTTCCCAGCACTTTCTTCGTCATGCAGTTACGCACCAGGAAAGTCAGTGTGTCCGGCAGCTCGGCTGTTCTGTACTGATCATGCTCTGTCAGCGCACCGTCTTTACCCATGGAATCGTCTCCATAACCGCCCTCGCTCGCAATCTCATTTCCATCCTCGTCGAGAAGATAAAATTTAACATCAGAATCATCGGTTTTAATCCATTTCTCCCATGTCTGCGCTTTCGGGTCTGTTGTGTGATACTTCACGGTACAATTCATATTCAATGCACTCTTCTCAAAGTCAATCTCATCAAGAACCAGCCTGGTTCCCTTTATGGTTTGTTTTTTCTCCGGCAGATAAGAACAGGTTTCTGCCTTTCCGGACTGATCCTTTAAAGTAAAGGCAATAGAATCCTTCAGCTCCCGTTCCTCCTGATCCGGTGTATAAACAACCGTATCACAGGAATAGTCCAGCTTTTGCGTCTTCGCATTATTTTCAAAGCTAATGTTATATACGAGAGTACCATCGGCCTCTGTCTGGTAATCCATAGACTGGGAAGCCACATCATCTGCCCTGATCCACATTCCAACCTCCACACATGTCTTATTCATGCGCTTTGCGTACTGTGCGATCGTTTCCTTTCCGGTATCCTCCCCTGCAATTTTCAGCTCCGATGCATAGAATGTATTTCTCTCGGACCAACACTCTGCCGGCACCAGAAGATACTTGTCACTGGCCGGTTTTGCAACGGCTTCCACATAAACCTGATTTTTGTCACAGAGTGCTTCTCTCACGGAAAAATCGGCATATGCAGACTGTTCCGTATTGCTTCCCGGCGTCTGTTCCACATCGGTCTCCCTGAGATTTTCTGCCTGCTCCCTGATCTCCTTTGTTTCCCCCGAAAAAAGAGATAAGATGCTGGTATGGTTGATCGCCGCATATGCTGCTCCAACCCCCTGTGTGACCACCAGACATGATAATACCGCCACCACGGCTATCTTTTTACAAGTCCAGAATTTCTTCATATCGTTTTGCTCCTCCGTCTGCATTCTTCGAAGGGTTTTCTGATTAAGAATACTCTCTGGTTTAACTTCCTGTTGGTAGACATCCTTCAACAACCGATCCATTTCATACTTCATAACCTCTTCCCTCCAAATACAATCTGATATTTTGTCTTGCTTTGGCCAGGCGGCTCAGCACTGTTCCCCTTGGTATGTGTAGTATTCCTGCAATCTCCCCGGTGGAATAGTCCTGCGTATAATGAAGAAGAACCACCACTCTCTGTTTGTCCGGCAGCTGCTTAACGGCTGTCATCACATCACGCCCCACTTCCTGCTCCAAAATATTGCCCAGTGGATCGTTCTGCCCGCTGATCACCCATTCTGCGCTCTCATAACTGACTTCCGGTATCAATTCTCTCCGACGTTTGTCCTTTTTCGTCCGGTTTTTCCATAGGTTGACAGAAATACCCATCAGGAAACTCTTGATATTGCCACCGCGATCCAGTCTGTGGCCGATCTGAATCGCTTTCACAAAAGTATCCTGATAAAGATCATCCGCCTCTTCACGACTCCCGGTCAGGTGAAAGCAGAAACGATAAATGTCATCTCCATATTCCTGTATGATCTGTTCCATTTCCTGTGATGACATCTGCTGACACCTCCTGTCCGGTTTCTCGTATTTTGATCTTCACCTATATATTGTCGTGAGAATTCTTTTGATTCATTTCCTCAGGAAGTCTTATTTTTTATCTCCTTTCTCTATTTTGTTTTGAATACCGCATTTTTGCTGAGTCCTCTCTTACGCAGCAGCTTTTTATATTCTTTTGCCTTTTTCTTTGGCACATTTACTACTGCTTCGGAAGAAGTCTTTGCAAAGGCTTTCCTGCCTACTGTCCCGGTTTTTAATTTCTCTGTCTCAATGACAATTTCTTTTAAATTTTTACATCCTTCAAAAGCCCGCTTTCCAATGGAAACAATCTCTTTTCCGATTGTAATTTTTTTCAACTTCTTATTTTTGCGAAAAGCATTGTCCGCAATGGATGTCACCTGATATTTTACGCCATTTACTTCAATACTTGATGGAATTGTAATGGACGCTTTCCCTGTTTTCTTCGTAGAAATATACGTCACCGTTGGCTTTTTGTCCGTTGTACCGGTCACCTTATACGTTGCTCCCGACTCATCCGTGAGTTTGCTGTCTTTTTTCTCCGTTTTCGGAACGGAAGACTGTTTTGCAGATGATTGTGCCGTCTCCTGCGGCGCTGCTGTCGGAATCGGAGTCGGCGCACCCGGTGCCGGCGTTGGCATATCCGGTACCGGAGTCGGCTCACCCGGTGCCGGCGTTGGGGTTCCCGGTGCCGGAGCCGGTATATCCGGTGTCGGGGCCGTTGTTCCCGGCGTCGTTGCCGGTGCTCCGGAGGCCGGGATTGATGTACCCGGAACCGATGTGGCCGGCACTACTGTCGGTTTTACCGTAGGCTGTGGCTTCTCCACTTTAGGTAATACCGTGCTTTCTTTCGTAATCTCTTTCGTTCCCTGCGCATCTCCAAACAGTTTTCCACAGTCTTTACAGAGATAATATTCTTTATTGCCTTCTTTGGATTCCGTCGCTGCAACAGCATCTACTTTCACCAGATCATGACCGCATGCCGCACGCTGAACCTGCACCTTCGCCATGATATTTTCATAACTTTGTGCATCTTCACCGGTATAAACGACATCTATTGTCACACTTTCCTTTTCCGGAATATCCATGCCTATGCTGGCTTCGGAAATTTCCCAGCCATTTTCCAGCTTCAGCATATCCTGTGTTACCTTCTTCTGCGTAAATGGAACCGAGGCACTTGCCTCCGGCATATTGTCCGGCTGCGCCGCTTTTTCAATCGTATACTCTTTCTCTACCCGGGCATCTCCCTGTGCGAGCACTGCAGTAATCGTACCTACCGAAGTAATGTCCGTCGTAGGTTTTCCATCACGCAAATACTGAATATCGACCGGGTCAATTCCAAGTGCTGTCCAGGCATCCTCATAGTCCACATCCGCACTGTGCTCCTTCTGGTCATAAACCGCGGAAGCCACTTTCAAAACTGCACTTGCCTGATGATCTTCTGCCCATTTACAAGTTGCAGTCAATGTATCCTCTTTTGCTGTATAGGTAAATGTATGTGTTTCTTTGCTATCCTTTTCATTGGTGTATGCTTTGGTACAGTTTACATAACCATCATACACTGTATTTCCTTCCTCCTTCACCAGTGTCGGATAAGGATCTCCCGTTTCTTCCGAGAGCTTCTGATACCACGCCTGCGTTCCATCCGAAATCTTATCATTTAAAAGATAGCAGATTTCTCCGGATTTGAAAATTTCCGCCGTTCTTCCGATACCGGCACGAATCTCTGTATCTTCTGTCTCCACATTTTCTGTCGCATCATAGTAACAATTTGTAATCGTTCCATAGTTTCCGGCGATTGGGAAAAGAATCTTGCTTTCATCCGGTTTTTCAGAAAGATTTTTAAATATTGACGTATCAAATTCATTCTTAACTGCCAGACAGTTACGGATCTCTCCCAGGTTCACACCGGCTACCGTACCCATCGGATCATAACCACTCTTGTAAATACCACTAGTAGAAACACAATTTAGCGTAATCTTACTTCCTGCTACCTTACAATTCTCGATCAGGCCACGGTTAATCCCGCAGATTACACCCGCCGAGCCTCTGCCGTGATATTTTTCAATTTCATCCTCCGAACCCGGCAGCCAAATATCTTCGATACAGAGATTCCGGATCGTCCCCTTCAATGTACGACAAATGGCACCGGTAGCATTTGGTTCTCCCTTCATATTTTTGATGGAATATCCGTTTCCGTCAAAGATTCCTGCGTAATCACCAATATAAATGGTTAACCTTTCGCCATTCATATCAATATCCGCCTCCAGTCTGGCATTGATATGATCATCGACAGCCGCCATCTTGAAAAAGCGGATCAGTTCTTTTTTGTCGGATATTTTCACATAGTCTGTGCCATGATCTGTAACGACATCCAGACTTTCCAGGGTCATATCCCGTGTCACACGGCTTCCCCCATAATAGCAGCTGCCATAATCATAATAATACTTGGAACTACCATCATAAGATTCCGGTGGATTCAAATACATTTTACCTGCCGGCAGAGTACTCATCTTCTCCGGAACTCCATCAATTGTCACATTATGCTCTCTGACATATGACTTCATTGTAACTGTCATGTCTGATGTGATCACGGTTTTTTCATTAAATTCCGTGCCATCCTTCGTCTGATATGTGTAAGTATATTGGGTATCATTAAATAATTTGCCAAATGCGGTATTTTTTTCCACTTTTACCGTACAATATGGGCTTTCACTTCCGTCAAGAACAAATTGAACCGTACACAGCTCTGCGCCGGATTGTTGTTCCAACTCCGACGTTTTTTCATTCCATTTATAAAGATAAGATTTACCGTCAATCTCAATGACATTGCTGTCCTTTCGCAGATAAGCACCTAATGTTCCGGTTTCCGATGTTTCCAATGTACTTGACGGATACCCGTTAACCGCGGTAACTTTCTGACTCGCCGGCAGATTAGAAACCGTCAATTTTTGTAATGAATAGCCATTCCTATCCTCAAATGGCGCTTTTAATTCGGTACCAAGTATTCGTGCCGCTCCCATCTTTACTGTCCCTGGCGACGAAATCCACCTAGACGTTATATCCCCACCTAAGAACTGGTAATCACCATAATTGACCAACAAAACATCACAACATGCGACTGAGCCTCCCAGCATATGCCATTGTTCCAAATAATTTATGTTTGCGCCCCATGCCGTTAGCGTTCCCGACTCCATCGTAAAACTTCCACCGACACTGGAATATTCGTCAGAGCCGCCTCCATGAAGCAAATAACCTGCATTATTTATCTCTAAAGAAGAACCCGGTGTGCCGGCATCTTCACGGACGGTCAGCTGACCATACAGTTTAAAAATAACGGAGGTATTATCTTTTCCATATCCTTTATCTAACACCGGTATGGTAATGGTATTTTCCCCTTTGAGATACAGGTTCGCTGTCCCCATAATCTCCATAAATGGGAACAATTGGTCTCTCTCATCATCGCCGGCACAACCTTTGATATCAAGATCATACAGATCATCATTTTGAATATTTACGTTGTCTAAGATCACATTTGCCTTCACTCCATCTGCCACCGTAATATGTACATCCATATAAGCGCCATTGATCTCATTGCTCCCTGTGATCGTGTAAGTGCCGTCTTCCGTGATATTAATCTCGATGATCGTTACTTCATGTTTCTTGCCGCCATAATCCGCAATGGTCTTCTCGGTAAGTAATTCCGTATCTTTTCCAAGATTATAAATAACGTTTTTTTCTGCCTGAACGCTTACCTCCTGTGCATATGCATGGATTACCGGAAATACCGGGACTCCCGTCAGTACCGTTGCTGAAAGAGTACCAATACATACCGCTTTCGTCCATTGCTGCTTTAAATTTTTCCGTATCCTTTTAATCTGAGACTGATTGTTGTTAAAATAAAACTTTTTATGCATACTTTCTCTCCATTTCCTTTCGATATTTCCAATATCGGTCTCCGAAAACTTTTGTTTCGCTGTTCCATGGTTTTTCCGCACTTGTATAATGAATAATACAGGGATTTTCACGATAAAGCTCCTCAAAAAGTTTTCTGTTGTTTACATTTTCCTTTGCCAACTGCTCCGGGATATATGTCATGTAATTCCACCGGCAGTCCACATTTTTCACTCTTCCATCGAACACAATATTTAAGACATCCTGGTCATTGTAGTAATAATTATGACGATGAAGAATTTCAAATACCTGTTTCTGGGTAATCCTTTGTCGCACTTTTTTCAGATCCATGACAAGAACACCTGCATTAAAATAATTTTCCGGCGTTTTCATGCCAAGAGCATCTGTTCGGTAATTGTCTACATTATAAGGAAAACGATCCAAGAAAATGGGCTTTTTAATCTTTGATAAAAGACGAAAATCCTCCGACCTGACAGCCGCTGCTTCGCAGTCTCCGAGCTCCACATCATATAATCCGCTGATATCTCCTTCCACGATGAGATCGCAGTCAAGATACAGTATCCGGTCATACTTTGCGAACATTTCACCAAATAGAAACAAACGATAATTGGTCTCGACCGAATAATAGGCCCCCACATCGTATGCTACCTGCTTTTCATATTGTTCCATCGAAATAAAACGGATAAAAACATTTCCTTCTTTTTCCATTTCGAGAATTCTTTTCTGACTCTCCTCACTGATGTCCTTATGCAGTATAAGAACATCATACAACCGCTTTGTATCTCTGTTTTTCAACACAGAATAAAGAGCAGCTGCCAGATGTCTGGCATATTTTTCATTGGCTGCAAAACAAAGATTCACAGGGATACAGGCCGGTTGAATCGCTTCCATACCTATTCTCCTCCTTTTTTATTTTTAGTGCTTACTTTAATGTTACCATAACTCCTATTTCACCACAATAGTTCCTGTAGCAACGACAGGAAATTTTGCAAAAGATAAAAGCTTTTTCGTCCTTCCGTACAACTTTCCCCTTTCCGGTCATCTCATATCCCGGTGCAAAATAGGAAAAGCTCAACAACCCCCTTCGTATTACAATGAAAACACATTGTATATAGGTTTTATCGGCCGAAAGGCAAAATATATCCTTTAAGTAACATTTGTATACTTTTAGTTGACTATAAATGGATCAAAATGCTATCATAGAACCTGATACAATACAATCATTCACCAAAATACAAGGAGGACAACAATGAAGAAAACGAAAAAACAACTCATTTCCGGTCTTACAGTCCTGGGACTCCTGACCACCACGATCCTGTCACCGGGTCAGTCCGGACAGGCTCAGGCCGCAGCCAAGATCAAGGTCAATATGACCAAAGTAACCGTATCCATCGGAAAAACCGTTACGGTAAAAGCAAAAAACATCAAAAACAACAAATTAAAAATTAAAGTTTCAGACAAAAAAATTGCAAACGTCAAAGCAGTAAAGAAAAACATCCGCATCACCGGCAAAAAAGCCGGAGCTGCAAAAATCACAGTTTCTGCAAAAGGCATGAAAAAATGTGTCATCAAGGTAACTGTCAAACCGGCTGCCAACGTAACATCCCCTGTACCGGCTGCAACCGCTTCCGCTGCGCCAAAGGCATCCAATGTGCCTGCTGCTTCCGCAAGTGCTGCGCCAAATCCTGCCGGAACAACAGCGGCAGTTCCAAGCAAGGCTCCGGACAGCAAGCCGACAGACGCTGTAGATGAGCCAAAATCCTGGGATGAATATCTGAAAGCCGGTCTGATCACGGTCAAGGATGGTATCCTTACCTCCTGCAGCGACACCATATCCGGAGAGCTTGTTATTCCGGAAGGCATAACCGAAATAAACGACAATGCGTTTAGAGGATGCACAAAATTAACAAGCATCTCCCTGCCGGATGGTTTAGAATCTATTGTAGGCGATACCTTCAAAAACTGCAGCAGCCTGACTAACATCGTCATTCCAAAGACAGTATCTTTTGTCTCCTCACATGCTTTCGAAGGAACTCCTTGGTTAGATAACCGTATACAGACAGAGGATTTCGTGATCATTAATGATATCTTATATCGTCATGGAACAAAAACAAGTGGAAATATCGTGATCCCAGACGGAGTCACCATCATTGGAATGTACGCATTTGCCTCTTGTAAAGATCTAACCGGCGTCTCCATTCCTGATGGAGTTACAACCATTGATATGGACGCATTTGGGGGATGCACTAATTTGAGCCGCGTTACTATCCCTGAAAGTGTTACATCCATTGATTCTAATGCGTTTGAATGGTGTAGCAGTTTAACCGGTATTAAGCTTCCGAGCGGCATAAGCTGTATTGAATCCAGAACATTTGAAGGTTGCAGCAGCTTGACAACCATTGATATTCCGGATAATGTAACCCGTATTAATGACGGTGCTTTCGAGGACTGCAGTAACTTGGAAACAATCAATATTCCTTCCGGCGTCACGGATATCGGAGAAAATCCATTTAAGAACACGCCATATTTTGCGAATCAACTGCAAAACAACGACTTTTTTATAATAAATGGCATTCTTTTGGATATCAGTGCAAATGTCAGTGGCGATGTTACGATCCCCGACAATGTAACCAAAATAGGGGACAATGTTTTTGAAGAAAATGATTGGGGTGATGATTTTGACAAAGACCACAAATTAACCTCCATCACACTTCCGGATACCATAACCGAAATCGGTAGTTGGTCTTTCGGAGACTGTGCTAAACTGGCATCCATTAATATTCCGGATAAAGTGACAACAATTGGATCCTGCGCTTTTGCCGGCTGCAGCGCATTAACGTCGATCACTCTGCCTGATGGTATTAAAGAAATCAGTTTCGACTGCTTTAACGGATGTAGTGGATTGACCTCCATTAACATTCCCAACAGTGTAACATACATTGATTGCAACGCTTTTGCTGACTGCTCTAAGCTGACCACTCTCAGCATTCCAAACAGTGTAACCACCATTGAAGGAGGTGCTTTTAGAAATGTTCCTCTGGTCATCTACGATGGCACCGCCACAAACTATTCTGAGTGGGATGCAGAAAAAGTGGTAAAAAGTGACGGAACGGTTCTTTACCCTTGGCAAAGTGATGATAACATCGACTATGATGATTGATTATTGATCGAACGAAGCATTTGGTCTTATCATTAAGTGAGTAATCGAAGGGCTGTCGAACTATTTATTTAGTTCGACAGCCCTTTTTCATTTACCCGATCAAAACCTTTTTCCCTTCAAACGCAAATCCATAATGCCGGATCCTGTCCGCCGGAATTCCACGAGCTAACAGTTCAGCATCATAATTTTTCTCGGAAATCTGAGCCAAAGCTGACTGGACGGTATCCTGCAAAGAAGTTTCTTCCTCCGGTTCATGTACTTTAAACTCAATAATGATTGCATTATGATTCTTATTCAATGGAGTCAGCATTACATCATATCGTCCATATCCACTTTCCCGATTAGAACGTATTTCATATTGATCCCTTAGTTCTGCCAAAAGCCCTAAAACAAATCCGTGATAAAATCTCTCCGGCTGATTTTTCTCAGAAGGTTTCTTTCCGGCATCAAAACTGCTGAAGGTAGCAAGTGCCACATCATTCATGTAAATATTCATTTCCTTTAAGCTGCCTTTTAACAATGCCTTAACAAAATCATTATAATTCGCATCGGAGTTCTGAAACCACCCCCGAAACATCGTCATAAACATACTCAATGTCTCAATATTCGTAATCTTCAACGTATACCACGGTTCTCTTGTAATTCCGCGGTAATCGATCTCTTCCACCTTCAGGTAGCCACTGGCAAGCAGAAGGCTCCAAATTGCATTTTCATTTTGATCAAGCTGGTTATATACGATCTGCTCATCAAAATTCACAACAATTGTCTTTCCCTGCAGCAGATCCTCCATCTTCTCTTTCACGTCTGCAGATGACATCCGGATCAACCGGTTCACAAGTCCATTGGAACTGGTCGAAGCCCAGTATGGATACAATTTTCTTTCCTCCAGATAATTGGTGATCGACCATGGATTATAAATATCTCTTTTCTCTCCGAAAGTAAAACCATCATACCACTGTTTTACTTCCTCTTTCCTGTCTCCCATTCCATAATCATCTAATGCAGAAAATACTTCCTCCTCCGTAAAACCGAAACAATCCGCATACATATCTGACGTTGTTGTCACCACCCGGAGGTTATTCAGATCGGAAAAAATTGATTCCTTGGACACTCTGGTAATTCCTGTCATAATGGCTCGTTCCAGATAAGAATTTGTCTTAAATGTCGCATTAAACAAACTTCTGATAAAGGAAGTATATTCATCCCAATATCCCTGCAGATATGCTTCCTGCATTGGTGTATCATATTCATCCAAAAGAATGATGACATTCTTACCATAATAGCGGTGCATCCAGGCAGCCATATTTCTAATTGCTTTCTGTGCAGTTGTATCGTCCATCTGTTCCGTCGTTCTATTATATAGCTTTCTCTCGTTATCACTCAGTATGTCTTTTTTTAACAGATATCTGTTTTCTTCATACAATACTGCTATTTCCTGTTTAATCTGTATCTTCGCCTCCGTCAGATTATCTGCTTTTACCGATGCAAAACTCAAAAAGATCACCGGATAGGTTCCCTGTAGCTGGCGATACTTCTCTTCCTCCCAGATAGAAAGTCCCTCAAACAGATCTGCCCGGTTGGCATATTTATTTGAGAAGAAACACTCCAGCATGCTCATATTCAAGGTCTTTCCAAAACGACGGGGACGGGCGATCAATGTAATGTCATCTTCCTTTTCCCACCACTCTTTGATAAAATTAGTTTTGTCAACAAAAAAGTTGTCATGCTCCCGTAAAGACGAAAAACTCTGCTTTCCTATACTGATCGTTTTTTTCATATGCTCACCTCCCTCATTTGCCATCAAACATTATTAGTTATATTATAACGGTATTTTCACTCCAGCACAAGTCGAAACACAGCCACAAAATGCGGCCGGAATGACAAAAAAGAATGGAAATCATCCAAAAATGCCCAGTAACACGTTTCTGCCTTTCTCCATCCTCCGAAAAACACAAAATCCCCTGCAGACCGCTGTCTACAGGGGATTCCTCTACTGGGCTAACCAGATTCGAACTGGTGAATGCAGGAGTCAAAGTCCTGTGCCTTACCGCTTGGCGATAGCCCACTATTCTATTGTGCTTTCCTCCGCATTTCCAGAAAAGCACCATTTATAACAAAAATCCCTGCTATAACTTCTATAACAAGGATTCTAAGGTGGATACTGGGATTCGAACCCAGGGCCTCCAGAGCCACAATCTGGCGCGCTAACCAGCTGCGCTATACCCACCATAAATATAATGTGGCGAACTTTTCGCTGGTACGAAAAGCTGCTTACTTAACAAAATCAGAGATATCTGCAACAGCATCCTCTCTGATCAACGTGCCAGAAGGGATTCGAACCCCCGACAAACGGCTTAGAAGGCCGTTGCTCTATCCAACTGAGCTACTAGCACAAAGAGCGGGTGATGGGAATCGAACCCACGTATCCAGCTTGGAAGGCTGGTGTTCTACCATTGAACTACACCCGCATAAATTGGAAAGCCCAAAATCAACTTCCCTATATTAAATTTATAACTTGCGTCACAATCGGGGTGACAGGATTCGAACCTGCGACCCCCTGATCCCAAATCAGGTACACTAGCCAAACTGTGCCACACCCCGAAAAGTTTTAAGTCATTTCCGTGACGCAAGTAAGAGTATATTATACTCGGCTCAAAATGTCAACACTTTTTTTCGATTTTTTTTAATTTTTTTCATCTTTTTTTTCAAGAAAGCTTCGAAAGCCCTTTTCTACCTGCTTTCGCGGCAACATAACACGATGTCCGCATCCCATACATTCCATTTTTATGTCCATGCCAACCCGCACCAGCTTCCAGCGATTTTCTCCACATG
>ERZ1026894.1351-NODE-1351-length-14638-cov-3.608654_pt1 | contig 14638 bp, 9 predicted proteins | sample MGYA00380177_ERZ1026894 | MGnify/ENA primary metagenome ERZ1026894 (study PRJEB33269, sample SAMEA4719813) | human gut metagenome | biome: human-associated habitat; feature: organic feature; material: feces | place: Cameroon | collected 2013-10 ... | reverse complement strand
GATGCCCATTTCCAATTCTCCTCCAGCGAAATCTGCCCCACTACGTTAGTAGTATATGGTACTTCCATAGAGGCTTCCGGCATACCCGGAGTAGCTTTCTGTTTCTCTATAATAATTGTCCGCCGGAGTGAAATCTTTTGTCGCTGAGCCTGCTCCGATTCACTGAACGATGCCGAAACATACAGTGCTACATCCAGAAAATATTTTCCAGGCTTTGGTGAACCATTCTTGCTGTAATAGGATAAGAATCCCATTGATTGCTTCGGGTCCTCCTTGGAAATCTCTGTGCCTGCCGGGCGAGTAGACACATTAAAGCCGCCGTTACCAGAGATCGCCTCCTTGTCAGCATTTTCATCTTTCTGATAGATAACATTTTCAATCTCCATGGAATACATATAAACCGGCGTTATCCCTGAATTCTCATTCCACCTTACCTTGAAAATATCCAGATTTCTGATTTCCTGTCCGTAACCGATCCGGCTTTCGGTGCTTTCCACATCATCAGCCAGATAAAGGATCGGAAGCTCTGTCTCCTCTTTGGATAAAATGCTGCTAAAATCATCCGGCTGTGTGTAACAATCGCCACAATCTTCACATTCGTAATATTCGATATTCCCTTTCTCTGTGAGCGTCGGTGCCTTCGCCTCATGATGTATGACGCTTTCCGAAGGATGGGTACAGCCCCATATGGAAATTTCAATATTTAGCGTAGATGCTGCATAATAATAAGCATCCTGTGCTGTGTATATGGCTGCAGCAGTCGTAAGCTTTCCTGCTTCTATCTTTTTGTCTGTGTCGGTTCCTTCCTCCCACTTCCATCCCTCCATCAGTGTGATATCACCCAGTTTTTTGATCAGAGGTGAAGCGTAATACATTTTTTGATCCTCTTCATACTCCGGAGGATACAGACCCTCTCCGGAAGCCGGAGGATACTGATCGCCAGAAGCCCCCACCCACAGCGCAAATTCAATATTGATCGGAGCCTTGGAAAGATCTGCAGCACAATTATAGATATAGGCAATCTTATCCCCCAAATCCAACCCTTCAATCCGGAAATTTTTCTCCTTTAATGTGTCCATGGAAAGTTCCTCCGGTTCCTTTCCGGACTTTGTTAACTGCACATTCTGAATCCGTTCCAGATCAAAGCCCGGAAAGACTGTCTCTTCCTTGAAGTCAACATAATTCTGTGTCAGGTATGCCATAATCTCTGTACAGTCTTTTCCATCTAATTCGTGATCCGGCAAAATAAAACTGGTAAGCGCACTGCTACCTACATTCAGCCATTCAAGCTTTGTCTGGTTCGTAAGATCCAGGGTTTTGAGAGAAGACATTGGACAACATAACTCTTCCAGTTCTGTCTGTCCTTTAAGATCCAGAAATGTGATCGGATCCAAGGAACAATCCAATACCTTTAATTTGCTCTCCTCCGGCAAAACAATAGACGTAATCTTATTTCCGCCACACTCAAGACGCGTCAGATCCGATAAATCGCTGACATCTAATGCCCCGCGAATACTGTTGCCGTATACCTTCACTTCTTCTAAATATTTTAGTTTCTCAATTCCCCGGAGACTTTTTATCTTTGGGCTCGAATCCTGATCCACATTTGTTTTGAAAATCGTCAAGCTTCGCAATTCCTCATCAGACAATTTGCCATCACCATCTTCGTCACATTCTTTCCAATATCCTTGTAAATAACTCCGGAAAACCCGGTCCGGGAAATTCTCCCCGGTAAGAGCGAGTCCTTCCCCGGAAGTCTGATCCTCCTCCGGAACCTGCTCTTCTGCCTGACTACTTCCGGTTTCCTCCGCTGCAGATGCATGCCGCACATTCTCCGGCAATACGCCGACAGTACACAACAATGCAAATGCTGTCGCCACGGCAGTCAGTTTTTTCCCTCGTTGCTTAAAAAATTTCTTCATACACATTTCTCCTTTCACAGACCTTCTTTCCTTTTTTGCTTCTTTTGTGCGCATTTTAAGTCAATAGATTTTACCAAAACGATGATACTTCATGTCTCATTATAACAGATAACTTTTATAAAATCTATATTCATTTTCCTATTGCAGGGTGACTGCCTTTCCTGCCGGTGTTGCTGCCAGACCACCTTCGCTGGTCTCCCGGTACTGACACGGCATATTTCGGCCGATCTCATCCATGGCATCGATCACCTGATCCACCGGGATAAAGGAACCTATTCCCGCCATTGCCATGTCACTGCAGGTCACCGCATTAACGGCTCCGATCACATTTCTTTTGACACAAGGCACTTCCACCAGCCCGGCCACGGGATCACACACCAGTCCCAAAAGCCCTTTTAATGCCAACGCCGCTGCTTCGTAGATCTGTTGCAGATTTCCTCCCCTCAGAAATGTCAAGGCTCCGGCCGCCATAGCACTGGCAGAACCGATCTCCGCCTGACACCCTCCCTGCGCCCCGGCAATAGATGCACGGCTTGCAATGATCCCACCAATTCCTGCAGATACAAACAACGCCTTCACAACCTCCTCCTCAGGACAGTTTTCTTCCTTCTGATATGTGATCAATACGGCGGGAAGAACTCCGCAGGAGCCTGCTGTCGGCGCTGCCACAATACGTTTCATACAGGCATTGGACTCCGCCATCTTTAATGCGCGTTCCATCACCTGTCCCAAAAACGGACCGGCTAACGTTTTTCCGTCACGGTTCCACTCCGCCATGAAAGCGCCTGCCCCGCCAACCATACCACTGGAGGATTTTTCCTGCTGATATCCTTCATCTGCCAGTACCATGGCCCGATACATCTCCCCCATCATCCCAAAGATTTTCTCCGGGGTACTCTGCTTTTCATTGACTTCCTCCTGCATCACAAGTTCCCAGAAGGAAATCCCCTTTTCCTCACATATTTCCTGCATCTGCTCCAATGATTCAAACATATGAATAACCAAACCTTTCCATAATCACAAATTTAAATATGTTACCTTGATCACACCCTCCAGGTGTTCCAGCCATTTGATGGACTCCGGCGGAATCTCCTGATCACATTCTAATACCATGACCGCATTGCCGCCGCGGGCATTCCGGTAAAGCTGCAACGTGGCTATATTTACAGATTTATGACTCAGCATAGAAGTAACCTCTGCCACATGGCCCGGCTGATCCAGATTATGAACGATCAATGTCGGATGTTCCCCGCACACATTCACCGTTAACCCATCCACCTCGCAGATACGGATGCGGCCTCCGCCAATAGATGCGGCAACCACTTCCAGCTCCCGGCCTCCGGCACCTGTCATGTGCAGAACCGCCGTATTGGGATGGGCATCCTTAAGATCTGCCTGATAAAAGGAAATCTCCACCCCTGCTTCTCTGGCATACTCCAGACTTCCCGGAATCCTGCGGTCGTCCGGTTCCCAGCCCATCAACCCCGCCACGATCGCACGATCCGTACCATGGCCTTTCCCGGTAGACCAAAAAGATCCGTACAGACCAATGCCGGCCTTGACCACCGGTTCCGCCAAAAGCTTCTGTCCGACATAACCAATTCTGACTGCTCCCGCAGTATGGGAACTGCTGGGACCCACCATTACCGGACCAATAATATCAAATATATCCATAATCCATCCTCCCGTAAACAGGGCTAAATCCATGTTTTGCCCCTGCTTTCCTCTGTATTATAAGCATTTATACAAAAAAAATATAACCCATTGCGGCGCAAATATACCACGATTGCGCCATTGCAATAAGTTATATTTTAATTTTATAATTTTCGTTTATAATGTTTTTGTCTTTTCTATTTGATTTCTTCCACCGGTTCCTGATCCAGCAGATTATTCATGCTCTTCAAACTGATCAAAATCGTAGAAGTATTATGGAACAGTGCTGACATAGTCGGCTGGAATACACCGGCAATGCCAAGTCCGATCAGGCCTGTATTGATGCCGACGATCAAACGATAATTTGTATTGATCCTGCGCACCATCGCATCACTGAGCTGCTTCAATGTCGCAATCTCATAAAGATTATCTGCACTGATCGTCACATCTGCGATCTCTCTGGCAATCTCTGCTCCATCACTGATGGCAATGCCAACATTTGCCTCGGACAACGCAGGAGAATCATTGATGCCGTCTCCGATCATAATAACCTTTCGTCCGGCATTCTTTTCATTTTCCACAAATTTTGCCTTATCCTCCGGCAGCACCTCGGAATAATACTCATCCACGCCCACCTTATCGGCGATCGTCGATGCGATCCGGTCACTGTCTCCCGTCATCATAACCACCTTGGAGATGCCGTACTTCTTCAACCGCCGGATGACCTCCGGTGCTTCCTTACGAAGCGGGTCCTCGATACAGATTACCGCCGCAAGCAGTCCGTCAATCGCCATATACAAATGAGAATACTGCTCCGGAAGTTCCTCAAAAAGCTGCTTTTTATCCTCCGGCACCTTTGCATTCTCATCCTCAAAGACAAAATGATGACTGCCGATGATGATCTTCCTGCCCTCCAGTGTCGAATAAATGCCATGGGCGACAATATATTCTACCTTTGAATGAAGCTCCTCATGAACCAGATTGCGTTCTATTGCTTTATTGACAACCGCCTTTGCCATGGAATGAGGAAAATGTTCCTCCAGACAGGCTGCGATCCGGAGAAGCTCATCGGATGACTGTCCGTTAAAGGAAATCACATCCACTACGGTAGGCTGCGCCTTTGTCAGTGTTCCGGTTTTGTCAAATACTATCGTATCTGCCTCTGCCATTGCCTCCAGATATTTTCCACCCTTAACTGTAATATCATATGTACTTGCCTCACGGATCGCTGACAATACAGTGAGCGGCATGGCAAGCTTTAATGCACATGAAAAATCTACCATCAGAACAGACAACGCCTTCGTTGTATTACGTGTAAGCAGCCAGACAAGACCTGTCCCTGCAAAAGTGTACGGAACCAGACGGTCTGCCAGATGTGCTGCCTTACCCTCCAGAGATGATTTCAGCTTTTCAGATTCCTCGATCATAGTCATGATCTTTTCATACTTGCTGGAACCGTTGACCTCTCTGGCCCGGATGGTAATCTCGCCTTCTTCTACAACAGTGCCTGCATAGGCATAACCGCCCTCTGCTTTGCGCACCGGGTTGGACTCTCCGGTCAGGGATGCCTGATTGACCATAGCCTCTCCGCCAACCACATCACCGTCAAACGGAATCACATTGCCCATATGGATCACAACCTGATCTCCCGTCTGCACGGAAGTAACCTCCTCCAGCTCTTCTCTGCCATCCCGCAGTACCCATACCTTGCTGATATTCAAAGACATGCTGCGAGCCAGATCTCCAACGGATTTCTTGTGGGTCCACTCCTCCAGAATCTCTCCAATCCCCAAAAGGAACATCACAGAGCTTGCTGTAGCATAATCTCCACGAAAAACAGATACACCTATCGCCGTACCATCCAGAACCGGCACCTCTATCCTGCCCCTGGCCAGAGTACATAAGCCTTCCCAGATATACTTCACCGACTTCACGGTGGCAATCCCGGCCCTTACTGACATTGGCAGAAAAATTTTGGTTCCGTAATGTAAGATGACCTGATCCATTAACTTATCCCAGTAAAAACGGTTCATTTCCCGCCCGGAATTCTTAATAAAATCCTCCGGTACCTCGATGCGCTCATAGGAGAACCGACGTAATGCGTGTATCACATCTTCTCTGTCTCCCTGAAAACGGATGGTTGCATCACAGGTTCTCTCCTGAATCTTTACATTCTGAATAAAATCATATCCCGTCAGATAATATTGAAGTGTGTCTGCCTGGGCAAAGGTCATTCTTTTCTGTATAACGTGAATACGGATCCTTCCCTTAATTTCATGTTTGATTTGAAATTTCATTTAAATTCCCCGTTTCATCCATTACTCTTCTGTTACTTCCTCAAAAGACTCATCCTCAACAGCCTCGTCCTCGAACTCCTCTGCCTGAGCTGCACGATCCTCATTGATCTGCTTTGCCTCTGCATAAATATCCTCTGCATTTTCCTGAACAGTTGCTGCTGTCTTCAGAATGCATTCCTTCGCACGGAGAACTGCTGCAGTACAGTTTGTGTAAAGCTTCTTTGCATCATCACTTGCAAGGATCTTAACGCCTGCTGTACCAAACAATACGCCTGCTGCAAAAACGCCTGTCTTTACCTTATCAATCTTCTTCAAACAATCTAACATAATTATGCCTCCTATTCTCTGTTAGAAACTTCTTGTTTCGTGTATTATCTTTTTGTTTACCCCTCTTTATACACTTTTTTTCTTCAAAAGACAAGGGTGCTTATTGATTGTTTTTTATCAATAAGCACCTTCGCCATCTAATTTATATTTTTTTAATTTTTTGCAGGATTATATTTCAAATGAAACTCACACCTGACTCACCACAAGAATATCATTTTCACGGATCACTGTATTGCCATTTGGTATTTTCACCCGGTCCTCCCGCATCAATACAAGCACGAGGCTTCCTTCCTCCAGTTTCACTTTTGAAAGAGGCAGACCGATCCATGGACTTTCCTTATCAATGGAAATTTCTGACAGATACAGTCCTAAATGCTCCTCCGGCGACAATGCACTAAGTACGATCCGGTCCCCTTCCAGGATCACGGTATCCCCCTTTGGCACAATCCGTTCCTCCCCACGCAGGATCAACACAAGCAGCAGATCCGGAAGGGAGGTGACATCCTTGATCATTCTTCCGGCCCATGGATGATCCTTCTTGATCACAATCTTTACAAACTCCACCGGCACCTCCTCCGAGTAATCACTGAAGGTTTTCATAACATTATTCCTGTCATCGATCATGTCCAGCTTCCGTGCCATAATCCCCAGCAACGATCCCTGAATACTAATAGAAAACAGTACAATAAATATTACAATATGAAAGAGATCATTTTTGGTATATGCCGGATCAACTGTTGCCAGAATAGCAAAAACAATGGATGCCGCCCCCCGAAGTCCCGACCACGCAACCAGAAGCTGCTGGCGCACCGAACAGCGAAACGGCGTCAGAATAGCAAATACCGAAACCGGTCTTGCCACAAATGTCAGAAATAACGCAATGGCAAATGCCACCGGAATGATCCCCGGCAGGGCGGACGGAAACGCCAGAAGCCCCAGCAGGAAAAAGATCAGCATCTGCATCAGACCGGTCAGGCCGTCAAAGAAATGCACCAATGACTTTTTATTATGAAGCGGGCGATTTCCCAAAATCAATCCTGCCAGATATGTGGACAGATATCCATTGCCCCCCAGTACAGCTGCCCCGGCATACGCAAGCAGCGCCATACTAAACACAAAGATCGTATCCACACCATCACTGGTATTTTTCATCTGCGACAGCACCCAGGCGCCAAACGCTGCCACGATGACTCCCACAACAACACCAAATACAAGCTGCAGCACCACCAGACGCACCAGGCTTCCTCCGGTAAAGCCTCCCTTCATCACCGCCAGAATGATCACGGTCAGCATATAAGAACACGGATCATTACTTCCGCTTTCCATTTCCAGCATAGACGCAGTATTGTCCTTTAAATTGAGCTGTTTGGAACGAAGAATTGAAAATACCGAAGCAGCATCGGTAGAACTTAAAACCGCACCGATCAGCATACTTTCCCAGAACCGGAAATGAAGGACACCATAGCAGAATAATCCGGTAGCCACAGCTGTCAAAAGTACCCCCAGTGTCGAGAGCAATACCGCCTTTCCCGCCACAGGCTTCGCCTGTTTCCAGTTGGTGCCAAAACCACCGTAAAACATAATAAATATCAAAGAAACCGTACAGATTTCCTCCGCGATCCTGTAATTATCAAAAGAAATCTTTAACAGGCCATCTGTTCCAAAAAGCATCCCCAGCAGGATAAATGCCAGAAGCACCGGAATACCAAGCCTTGACGAAAGCTTATTTAGAAACAGGCACAATAAGATGATCACCGTAACGATCAATATGTAATTTGTCATACATTCCTCCTTCCAGTTTACACATGTTGTCCCATGCCGCAGATACAAATGTTATATTGACCAGCTCTTCGGCTCTGCGACATATATAGACAAAATCATACCGTAAAACCGGCACAAATACAATATATGAATGAAATACCGAAAAATAATAATTTAAATGATGGTAATATGTTAATTTTCAGTAAATTATTATGTTTTTCCTTGACCATACGGAGGGTTGCAGATAAGATGATATGAGATTCTATTGCAGGTGCTGCACTGCATTTGCATTGCTGTAGAAATATAAGCAAGAAAGGTAAGGTTATTTTATGATACAGACAACAAAAACACTTGACTGGGACAAATATCTGAAAACAGCGGCCCAGGTAGTTTCCGAGGGAATTGTGATGCTGAAAAATGAGCATCAGGCTCTTCCTTTGAAGCCCGATGAGGAGATTGCATTATTTGGCCGGATTCAGTTTCATTATTATAAAAGCGGTACCGGCTCCGGCGGCATGGTTAATGTTTCCAAGGTAACAAATATTGTAGATGGTCTGCAGGAAAGCGGCATAAAATTAAATCAGGAACTCTTGGATGTGTACCATAAATGGGATAATGAAAATCCCTTTGACCTCGGAGACGGCTGGGGCAAAGAACCATGGTCCCAGAAGGAAATGCCTCTGGAGGACTCTCTTGCCGCCCGCGCTGCCAAACGCTGTCAGACGGCCATTGCAGTGATCGGTCGTACCGCCGGGGAGGAACAGGACAATTCCCTCACAGAAGGTTCCTTCCTTTTATCTTCTGACGAGAAACAAATGCTCACCACCGTACGCCGCCATTTTTCTAAAATGATCGTCCTGTTAAACGTAGGAAATATTATTGATATGAATGAGCTTCTGGAGATTGCCCCCGACGCCATTTTATATGTATGGCAGGGCGGAATGACAGGCGGTACCGGCACAGCGGATGTTCTGACCGGCAAGATCAGTCCATGCGGCAAGCTGACAGATACCATTGCAAAGCATGTTGAAGATTATCCATCCGCTCCTTACTTCGGAGATCCTGTGCGAAATTTTTATTCCGAGGATATCTATGTGGGATACCGCTATTTTGAAACATTTGCCCCGGATAAGGTATTGTATCCATTCGGTTTCGGACTCTCTTATACCACTTTTCAGATTAAGACAAACGACATCATGGAGCTGTCCGACAAATGGGACTTTATTATAACCGTCACCAATACCGGAAGCTGTTCCGGCAAAGAAGTTGTGCAGATCTACTGTGAAGCACCTCAGGGCAAACTCGGCAAACCGGTCCGTGTATTGTGTGGCTACGAAAAGACAAATACATTGTCACCGGGCGAATCCCAGACTGTGACCATCTCTGTCAACAAGACACAGACTGCATCCTATGATGACTCCGGCATTTCCGGCCATGCTCACTGCTTTATTCTGGAAGAAGGAGACTATCATTTCTATGTAGGAACAGATGTCCGGCATGCCAAGAAAACATATACCTGTACACAAAATGGTACACTTGTGATTTCCAGCCACCAACAGGCTCTGGCTCCCGTAGAGGCATTTGAACGCATAAAACCGGTACTGACAACAGACGGATACGAACCACAGATGGAACCGGTTCCTCTTTCTGAGGTAGATGAGACAAAACGCCGTCTTGAAAATCTTCCGAAGGAAATACCTTTTACCGGTGATCGTGGAATCCGCCTCTGCGATGTCCGAAAAGGCATCCACACCATGGAAGAATTTATTGCACAGATGACCGATTATGATCTCGCCTGCGTGATCCGCGGAGAGGGAATGAACAGCCCAAGGGTAACTGCCGGTACCGCTTCCGCATTCGGCGGTGTTTCCCATGAACTGGAAGCCCTTGGCGTTCCTTGCGGCTGCTGCGATGATGGGCCTTCCGGCATGCGTCTTGACTGCGGCACCAAAGCATTCAGTCTGCCAAACGGCACAATGATGGCGTGTACCTTTAATCGGACACTTCTCACAGAACTCTTTGCCCTGACCGGTCTTGAAATGATCGCAAACAAGGTCGATTGTCTTCTTGGACCGGGAATGAATATTCACCGTCACCCATTAAACGGCAGAAACTTTGAATATTTTTCGGAAGATCCCTATCTGACCGGAACCATTGCATCGGCTCAGCTTCATGGACTCCATCAGTCCGGCGTCACCGGAACCATCAAGCACTTCTGTGGAAATAATCAGGAAACGAACCGTCATGATACCAACGGCGTCATCTCTGAGCGTGCTCTGAGAGAGATCTATCTGAAGGGCTTTGAAATCGCTGTCAAAGAAGGACATGCCGATTCTGTGATGACCACCTATGGACCAATTAACGGAGTCTGGACAGCCGGCAGCTTTGATCTGACGACACAGATCCTGCGAAACGACTGGGGTTTTACCGGCTTTACCATGACAGACTGGTGGGCCAATATCAACCGCCGCGGCCAGGCAGTGGATAAGTCAGATTTTGCCGCTATGGCGATCGCCCAAAATGACGTATATATGGTATGTGCCATTGGTGCAGAAAATGATGATAATATTCTTGCCTCTTTGGAAAATGGTACTCTGCAGCGCAGTGAGCTTCAGAGAAATGCTGCGAATATCTGTCGTTTTCTTATGAAAACACAGGCCATGGCGCGCCTGGAAGGCACCGAAACAAAAATTGATATTATCAACCGGCCGGCAGATGAATCTGATGTTGACGAATCCTCCGTGAAATTCTATGAACTCGACGGAAATCTCACGATCAATCTGGAAGACATCTGCACCGATAAAGGGACAAACCATAGCTTTGGCCTCGATATAAAAACTATGGGAAAATACAGAATGACCCTTACCGCCAGCTCTACGCAGAGTGAGGTGGCGCAAATTCCAGTCACCCTTTTCAGCCTGGGTACAGCATATGGGACATTTACCTGGAACGGCACAAACGGACTCCCTGTTTCCTTTGAAACAGATATTCCGCTTTTCTCCAAATATACCAATCTGCGCCTCTTCTTTGCACAAGGCGGTTTGAAAATGCACAGTATCTCCTTTGAACTGATATCAACAGAGCTGTAAAAACATTATAATAAATATTCATCATATTTAGATATCAAAAAGCTTCGAGACCTTCTCCCATCCGTGGTGACAGTCTCGAAGCTTTTTCGTTTATTATTTTGTAAATGTCGTGTCAGACTATTCATCCTTCCATAATTGCCGTGTACAAAACGGCAATTAATCTATTTTTCACAAAAATTCAATAACATTTTTCCGTTTAAATTTCACACCATGACGAAATCACAAAAAGCAAGTAATTCCGCTCGACATTCCCACAACAAGGTGTTAAAATCAGTGCAAGTCAGAAAACGATCGTATATTCTCAGAAACAAAATCTGACACGAAAGCTCTGACATTCTCATCAATCGAAAAGCTTTCATCTGATATTTCCATATATCATTCAATTATCAATAGACAAAACACCTTAGATTCTGTTATTGAAATCCCACATTCAACGGCATATAATAGGGGGAAATATATGAAAAGTAACTTGTTCTGCACAACATTTTTGTCACACTTCCTTCTGACTTTTGATATTTCCCAGATATGCTGTTTTCTACAGAAAGGAGCACTACTTGGGAGAGAAAGACATTTCAGAAAAACTGCTTGCTGATTATGAAGACGTATTTGCCGACATTGTAAATGTCCTGCTGTTCCACGGCGAAAGGCGGGTCCACCCCGACGCACTGCAGACTACGCAGACAATATCTCATTATAAAGCAGATGATTCAAAGCTCCACGAGCAGGAGCGTGACATTCTCAAAGCCTGGAATGATGGCAAAATCCAGATTGCCCTGCTGGGACTGGAGCACCAGACAGAACCGGAGAAACAGATGGCAGTACGCGTAATCGGCTACGAGGGTGCCAACTACCGCAGCCAGTTAAATAACAACCGGATCACTCCGGTGATCACGTTGATCCTGTACTTTGGCACAGAAAAGCACTGGAAACAGCCACGGCATCTGAAAGAGCTGATGGACATTCCACAGGGATTAGACCCTTATGTCAATGATTACCATATCCATGTTTTTGAAATCGCATGGCTGGCTGATGAGCAGATCGACCAGTTTCAAAGTGATTTCCGTGTTGTGGCAAGATACTTTTCCGAAAAGCGAAAAAACAAAGACTATGTTCCCCACGACAAGACCATTCTCAAGCACGTTGACGCCGTCCTCAAGCTTCTCGCTGTAATGAGCGGTGACCGACGATATGAGACTATTCTTGCCGACCCGGAACAGAAAGGAACGGTGAATACGATGGATGATGCTCTGACACGGGTGATCAACGAAGGAATCGCGCAGGGTCGTGCCGAAGGTATTTCCCAGGGAATCGCACGGGGACGCGCCGAAGGTATTTCCCAAGGAATCGCACAGGGACAGATCAAAATTCTGGTATCTCTCTGCAAATCCGGAAATATCTCTGTGGAGATTGCCGCTGATCAATTGAAGATTTCAACGGATGAATTTCGGAAATATTTAGATCGCGATATGACAGATTATTAAATTTTCAGATATCACTAAAATCAAAAGACCACCGTAAATCGGTTCCGAACAGTACCAATTTACGGTGGTCTTTCTTTACACATTTTTACTTGCAGCTGAACTTTCTACGCCACGTACTCAAATCCTTCCAACGAATTACTGAAGGAGTGACAGTACACCCTGGTTTGCCTGATTAGCCTGTGCAAGCATAGACTGACCGGCCTGCTGAAGGATACTGTTCTTTGAGTATGTAACCATCTCTTCTGCCATATCTGTATCACGGATACGAGACTCAGCGGCTGTTGTGTTCTCAACAACGTTATCTAAGTTTGCAATGGTATGCTCCAGACGATTCTGAACAGCACCAAGAGCGGAACGCTGATCGGAAACTTTCTGGATTGAAGTTTTAATGGTGTCGATTGCATTCAATGCATTTGTATCATCACCACCATCTACTTTCAAGCCATTAATTCCAAGACCTTTTGCACTCATAGCTGCAATATTGATAGAAATCTGATTATTTGATGTAGCATCAGCACCAACATGAAGCTTAACAGTAAGGTCAGCTGTAAGGTCCTGAAGATATCCTATATCATCTTTACTGATGGTTGTTGCTTTGCCTAATGCGTCGTATACCTTCGGTGAATCACTACGAGGAGACACATTTGTACCATCAAATTTCACATAATTAGATAACGCATTAGCTGAAATTGCATTTCCATCCTTATCGTAATACTTTGCCTGAGCATTTGTGGATTTAGCAACAGTTAAATCTGCATCCTTTGTAATGATGGTATCTGACTGTTTTGGCGAGTTTGCATCTGTCACCGCTGTACCACCTAACGTAATTGTTCCTAATTTGGTACCTTCTTTATCGGAAAGTGTAAATGTTGCTGCACCATCTGCGGTCTGAGTAAGTGTAAACTTATCAGCAATAGAACCCGTTAAGGAAATCTTGTAATCAGCAGCCGCAGTTTTCAGTGATGTATTCCAAAATGACTCAACTTTAACTCCCTGATCACGGGTTGCATTCAAAAACTCGTTTGTCTCATCCTGCATTTTCTGTGTTGTAGACGCTACCGCTGTAAATGCAAAGGTCAATTTTGACTGACCTATCGTTTCAGCAACAGCACCTGCAGATGGTGTCTTAAAATTCTTATAACTATAAGTATACTGCTTATCCAGGCTCTTATCACCCTTCAGCAGATATGTCTCATTATACTTTGTTGTCTCAGATACACGATCAATCTCTGTAGAAAGCTGATCGATCTCGTTCTGAATTGCGGTACGGTCAGACTCAGAATTTGTACCATTAGCAGACTGTACTGCCAACTCGTTCATTCTCTGAAGCATAGAGTGAATCTCATTCAGTGCACCCTCTGCAGTCTGTACACAGGAGATACCATCCTCTGCATTCGTAGATGCCTGGCTAAGACCACGGATCTGCTTACGCATCTTCTCGGAAATAGAAAGACCTGCTGCGTCATCTGCTGCACGGTTAATCTTGTAACCGGAAGAAAGCTTCTCTGTTGACTTAGAAAGGGAACCTGTTGTCAGTCCCAGCATTCTGTTTGCGTTCATCGCTGTAATGTTGTGTTGTACTATCATAATATTATCCTCCTTGTTCCACATATCGTGGTTTATGATTGGTTGCCCTCTGGAAATCCGTTTCCCGAGGAAGTGATCTATAACAAGCAGAAGTCCCGGGTGTATTTCTGCCTATTACCATATTGAATTTCTAATTTTCCGCCTCACCCTTATGACGCTCTTCCCACAGAATTCTCTGAATTTTTTTCTGGGCTTCTGCGGAAATCTTTTCCTCCGGATAGTAAGTTTCTCTGCGACGTTCCGGATTCTCCTCAATGTTGCTTCGTACAATCGGGATCTCCTTTGGGGCATCGATCATTAAACGACCGTGGCCACCGCTTCCTCCTACATATACGACGCGGATGTTGTCACCAATATTGATGTATTGTCCCTGTTTCAATGATAATTTCAGCATGCAGTCTCCAATCCGAGTGCCTGCCGTCATAATACGGCGCACCTCCATGTGTGTTGTGTCATTCCTTTGTGCTACGTTTTGTATCTTTTATATCGTCAAATTGTTATTTATATTTAACATTATTTTC
>ERZ1026894.1349-NODE-1349-length-14642-cov-5.588949_pt1 | contig 14642 bp, 10 predicted proteins | sample MGYA00380177_ERZ1026894 | MGnify/ENA primary metagenome ERZ1026894 (study PRJEB33269, sample SAMEA4719813) | human gut metagenome | biome: human-associated habitat; feature: organic feature; material: feces | place: Cameroon | collected 2013-10 ... | reverse complement strand
ATCAAAAGCACATGTGTACAGCCCATTTGTTGTATACGATTTTAGAGGCGGAACAAACACAGTGACAACATTTAGAAAAGGTGAAATTTCTCCGTTCGTCCAATATGATATGCCCAATATTCAATGCGCACAATCGTACTTGGCGGGAGCAGTTCACACCGGTTATGTGGATCTCTATGCGAGCGATGCCCACCAAACAGACAAAAAAGATTTCATTGGACCGAACGGCGTCATTAATATCAAATCAGGTCGGTTGGAAAAAACATATTCGAACGGTAGAACACGCTTGCGATTTGTTGGCGACATCGCCCTCAATTCTTTGTCGCTGACAGTACAATCCGTAACCGTGAAAATGTCAGATGTCTTGTTCCCAATTTCATGGAAATACGATATCGAAATTGGTGATAATTCTGCCTCTGACAACACCGCCGTGACAACCGGTTTCGATTATAAACTCCTGCCGGGCGCAAGCATAACAATAAACAAAAATGCCACTCTCACAACGTCCGGTCGTATTATTGCATACAGCTTGTACAACGACTTTGTGTTTGGAGGTGTTGGCTATCCTGAAAAAGAAAATGCCAAATTTATCGTTAATGGCACTTATAACATCAATGGTACATTTGGCGGAAGAATACAATCAACTTCTTCGGGTTCAAAAATAAACGTCGGCTCAACGGCAACGCTATCTATAAACTCAAAAGAAGGCAATAGCGGTGGAACAAAAGCGAGCGCGGCATTGTTCGGTAGCGGAACTTTTGTAAAAGTGTTTGATATAACCGAATCTGCTAGATTTGACGATGTTGAACCTACAATCACTTCTGTTCCTAAAACTTATACTGACACGGAAGGAAACTCACGGTCATATACCGAATATACGGTTGTTGCGACAGGAAATAACTTGTTGCAAAAAGGCAAAACGTACACCTACAACGGTACAAGTTGGAACGCCGCTTGATGTTCAATCAATAACAAAAAGCAGTCCTCGCTTCGAGGGCTGCTTTTTTGTTGCTGTTGAGTTTGATCATTCGATTTGGATTTTCTTCTTCTTGGAAAAATAGTTGATTTCGCCCAAGACAAAGAGCAAGCCTGCCACAACAAACATTGTTATGCCTATGCCGTAGCCAACCGCTCCCGGCACGAGAAAGAAGAACGCAAGCCCCACCGACAATGCGATAAACGCAACCAAAAGGAACAATATCATGACGTTCATATTGCCGAGTTCGGCAACTCTTTTGACAAGGTTTTTGTCTTCCATATCACACCTCCTTTTGAGCTATTATGCGCAAAAACGAGAGTTTTATACTTTGTTTTTTCAACTAAAAGTTGAAAACTCTAACGTGTTTTGTTATAATATTGTCATAGTTCGTTTTGGGAGAGGCGATATGCTTGTCAAGGACAGAAAATACTTGATCGGACTCAAAGTGTTGGCGACGATTGCGCTTTGTTGCACAATCGTTTTGTGGTGCGGATTGTGGATTGGCTCTTGCGTCCCCGTGTCGCAAAGTCAGGAAAACACCCAACACGTCACCGACAAGCTGGACTCCAAATACGATTTGACAACCAAGTTCAACGGCAAGGTTGTCACTCAAAGCGTCAAACTCTCCCACAGCACGGACATTTTCTATACGGGGCAGACCGAGCAGCTCAAAGCGGAGTTTATCCCCTCAAATACGCTGGACAAGGACGTGGAATTCATCTCCGACACTCCGAGCGTTGCCACCGTTGACCAAAACGGCGTTGTCACCTACAAAAACTACGGCTGGGCGCAAATCACCGTACGCCTGAAAAGCAATCCGTCCGTTTTCGATTCTGTGAGTGTGACAAGTTACGGCAAGCACCCAAACGATGTCAAGCAGCCGTCAATCGAATTTCCGACCGCAAGCAAGTCGGGATTTTTGGTCGGCACAACGCACAAAACCACCCTCAACAACGACCAAACCTACTATATCGCCGCAACCTTCAAATCCTCCAACAAGGACGTGGCAACCGTGGTAGACGGATACGTCAGCGGCATTTCAGAGGGCACTGCGACGATAACCGCAACATACAAATCAACCGGCAAGTCGGTTTCGACAACCGTCACCGTTCTAAAAAACCCCGACTTCGTCAAACCGACGGATATTGTGTTCAAGCAAAATCCGACTCTGTATATAGGCGAAAACAACACGAATTTGCACGCTATTGTGGAGAGCGTCGAGCCTATGGGCGCGCAAAGGCAATATGCGTTTTCGGTCAAAACCGACGACAAATCTATTTTGAGTTTCAAATACCAGCAGTTTATACCGCACAAAACGGGGCAAGTCAGGTTGACCTACACCTCAATCTTCAACCCTTCGTTGTCAAAAGACGTTGTGGTGACCGTTGCAAAAATTCCGCCCGTTTCCCTCTCTATCGCAGGCCCCGACGTTGTGTCTGCAAACTATTCGTCTTTATACTATGCCAAGCACTCGCCGCAAGCCTATCCCAAAGACGTAAAATGGGAGATTGTAACCGGCAAAGCCACTATAACAAAGGACGGCAGACTCACTGCGGGACGGCTCGGCACGGTGACAATCCGCGCTACAAGCACCATAGATCCCACCATTTGGCAAGAGAAAACCGTGCAGGTCAAGCTTTTTGCCTCACCCTATGTTATGGTTCGAAAATTCCTCGGACACGGAGGACTGTCCGCTCTGCTCGGATTGGGCATATTCGGCACGCTGTTTCTGCTTTGCAGGCGTAAGTGGTTGTGTTTTCCCCTAACTCCGCTCCTCTCTTTTGTCTATGCAGGAATAAGCGAAAGCATTCAGCACTTCACCCCCGGTAGGGTATGCAGCATATTTGATATTTTTACCGACTTTATAGGCTCGCTTGTCGGCATGGCAATAGCGATGGTCTTGGTTGTCATCGTGCTTACTGTTTGGTATCTTGCAAACAAAAAGAGTTTCCGCACACTCGCGTATGCCTACAAGAATTTGTGTTTTGGCAATCTCTTCAAAAAAACGTATAGATTCGACGCCGAATATGCGCGAGATGCCCGTGAAAACACAATCGAAAACGACATTGCGATAAATGTAGTTGCTTGCAACAAAACAGACTGACGCAATCTTTTTCAATCCGACTTGTTTATACAATCGGGGTTTGGGCAATAATACGGAAATGAAAAATGTCAATATTTCCGAAGAAAAGGTTGTCAAAACCCTTTTGAATCTCACAAAAACCAACACCGAAATCGACCCGCTTGCACCCTTTGTCGCAACCCTTTTCAACCACATCACAAACAAAAACGGTCGGGATGTCGTTATTGTGTGCTTTGGCACAAACGCTATCTCCGGCGACGCGCTGGGCCCGATGGTCGGCACGCTGCTCACAAAAAAATACTCCGTTCCCGCATTTGTGTACGGCACGGACGAGGCGCAAATCAATGGCAAAAATATGGGTGAATGGATTGCTTTTATACAGTCCGTGCATGAAGGTTCTTTGTTTGTTGCCGTAGACGCGTCTTTGGGTTCAAAAGACAAAGTGGGACAAATCGTGTTGCGAGAAGACGGCGTTTGTCCGTCGGGCGTAACCGGCAAAACCGAGCGTTTCGGCGACGTTGGGATTTTGGGTATAGTTGCGCAAAAGCACGGCGACGCTCTTATGCAGCTTATGACCGTATCGCAACTTTATGTTGAAAAATTGGCAGATGAAATTGCTATTTTGTTGAAATCGGCACTTGTATGAGTGCCGATTCTCATTTTTGAAAAGCGATTGAACGCTTGTTGTTTTATCCTTATATTCCGCATTCCGCACATCGCTGTACGATTAAAGAAACACTATGCGGAATCAATTTTTTATTTTTTTATTGCATATAATTTTATAATTGGTTATAATGTTTATAATCATACTTACGCATAGGCGCGCTGCGCTCACGCAAGCACGCAAGGAGCAATCATGTTTGTCTACCTGCTTTCAGCCGATATACCATACGCAGACATTGCGTTTTTCGTCATTGTCGCGCTCGGTCTGATATTGGGCATAATCAGAGGCTTTTCAAAATCTTTCAAGGGCTTCTTCCTGACAATTGCGATTATGCTTGCGGCGTTGCTTTTGATTTCCCCCACTTTCGACAAGGTGCGCAACATGGAAGTCTTTGTAAATATGGACAACTCCATATCCGCAAAGTTCGAGAGCAAAAATGCTATTTTCGCGCAACCCATCTACGTGCGCGTCAACCCCGAAACGGGCGAAAAATCCTATTGGGTGAGCGTGACTACGGAAGAAGGCACGACGGAACAACCTCTTGAAAGCAGCATGGGCAGCGATTTCACCTCGTCTATCAAAGGCAAATTTGCCGTGTGGCTTGCAAAAACGTTCATCACCGACGACGGACAGACTATCGGAGGCGTTGCAGGCACTTTTGTGTCCGACATCATCGTTGCCGTCATCATGTTTGTGGTTTACTGTCTTGCGCTTTGGCTTATATGTTGGCTTCTTCGCAAAATCTTTGCAAAAATGCATACGTCCGAATCCAAAGCTCTCGTTGCGATCGATCGCACTTTCGGCGGAATAATATCGACGGCGTTTGCGTTTGTGTTTATACTTTTGGTGCTTGCGATTCTCAATGAACTGAAAGACAAAATCCCGACCGTTGACCAGGCTCTTTCATCCTCGACGGTGTGCGGATATTTCTATGTAAACAACCCCGTTGCAAAACTTTTCACCAAAATATTTGGTTGATTCTTCGTGTCTGCGCATGCAGGCACGTTTGATATTTATGGAGTATTTTTTATGAAAGCACTTCGCGGAACATTAACTTTTGTCCTCGGTATGGTGATAGGCATCATACTTTTTGTTTTGGCAATCGGCGGAGCTGTCGTCGTTGTCGGCACTTCGGTAACCGTGGGACAACTGCAACAAAAAATCACCCAAGAGGAAGTTATCGCCCCCGATAGCGATCTGTACGGGCAAACCGTGCTTGACGCCGTAAAAAGCCTTATAAACGACATAAAAGGCTTCGACTCGCTTACAATGAAGACGCTTTACGATCACTACGGCATTGCGCTTTTGAAGGGCATAAGCGGCATAGATTTCACGACAAAAGACTTCTATACCCGACCTATACCCGAAATTGTCAACGACTTGTCTATCGTTGTCAATTCGTTTACCCTTGACGACGTCAGCGGGCTTGCGGGCGTTGATTTTTCTCAATACGGATTGCCTATCCTCGATGAAAATCTCCAAAACAATCTGCAAACCGCGCTCAACAATATCATGGGATCTCTCAACGGCGATTTGTCCGTGCGCAAAATCAAAGACGACTTCGGAATCGATATCGGCACGGGCGACAACAAACTTATCGCGACAATTCAGGACGTATCCCTCTCCTCTTTCGGTGAAGTCGTCAATGCAATAACTCTCGACAAACTTCTTGAAGTGGACTCCGACTCATTTGTCGCGCAGGGCAAGAATCAGATTTACGTCAAGGCGGACACCTATGAGCAAGTATCCCTTGCCGACCTCAAAAACAAATCCTACTCTCCCACACTTGGCGTCGAAACCTATATCGCCGGCGCAAAAGACACCGACGGTGACGGTACAACCGACAAACTCGACGAAAAAGAACTCCGCTATGTCAAAAAGACAGTCAAGGCTGCGGACGGCTCCGAAAGCGTGAAGTATGTTGTTGACAACTCCTGCTACGCCGAATCGTTCAACGCCGACGAAACGGACAAAACTTTCTTCCGTCACGTCTTGTATACGATTCCCGCAAGCGTTCCGGAGAGCATCGACAATATGTTCCTCATCACGTACGCAAACCATATCGCCTCGTTTGACGGGACAAATTACACACTCGTTCAAAAAGCGTTTACCCCCGTCAAGGATATAGTCTGGGGAACAGTTCCCACCCCGACTGCGGACGGCAAACTGGACGTTCAATCCGTCAAATATACTCTTGAAGACGGCTCGCTCGAAGAAAGCGCAAAATATTATATCCAGGACAATCCTATCACCAAAGACAGCATACTCCGCACCCTCGAAGACGGCGAAACCGCAAGCGGAACAGCTTGGTTGCGCACACATAGAGGCACCTCTGCTACCATACTTCAAATCGTGGCTTATATGAGCGTTGCCGAGCTTCAAAAAGCGGACGATTTGCTCAACTCTCTCACCGTGGGCGATGTCGTAGACACCTCGAAACCCGGCACGTCAAAAGCAATAATCGCTCTGAAGAGCTGCAAAATCACCGAAATCGGAACGAAAATCAATACGCTCAAAATTGACGAACTTATCGACGTCAACGATGAGTCGGCAACCATACTCAAAGCCCTCAAAAAGCGCGGCTGCACGCTCAACGATATGTCCACAATAGTGGATACTCTCACCATCGGCGAAGTGCTGGATATAGTTTACGACAAATACACCCCTGCCGCGGACGGTGCGTATGTCGCAATCGACGTGTATGTTCCTTTCAACGAGTATGCACACGTCAATGAGGACGGCTCTTTCTTTGAAAGATTTGCAAAAGACGGCGAAAACTACGTCACCGACGAAAACGGCGGCTTTGTAAAACTTCAAAGATACCGCCTCTACGACGAAAAAACGGACGGAACAAGCGCAAAAAGATACTCCCTTGTCGAGGGCGAAACGGCTCTTGCGCTCCAACAAATGGCAAGACGCGGCTACACCCTCAAAAACATCGGCACAGAGCTTAACAATATGTATTTCGACGAGCTTGTGCGTATCAAAGCGGGCGACAGCGTGCTTATGAGGACTCTCTCCAAAAAGGACGCAACCCTTGCCAATTTAAGCAAAGTGGTTGACACTCTCAAAGTTGACGAGGTTATAGAAATCAACGACGATTCCGCTCGCATAATGAAATCGCTTGCCGCAAGAGATTGCCTTGTCAAAGACCTCGGAACCGTTGCCGACGAGCTTACGCTTGCAGAAACAATCGATATTCAATTCTACAAATACACCGAAAATCCGAACGGGAAATACGTCAAAGTCGTCGAGAGCGACAAATACGTTTATTGCGACAACAACGCACACTTCACCGCCGACCGCTTCGAAAAGAACGGCGATGGCAATTTCGTCCCGTCCGCAAGCGGCAAGTTTGCTCACCCGTTCTACTTCACTCTCTACAACCCCGCACTGCATACCGAATCGACGCTCACGAGATACGATTGTACAAAGAAAGACTCGGCAGATCCGACATTCAAACCGTCATCGCAAGTGCTTCAACGCATGGCGTATTCGTCGCTGAGTGACTTCTCGTCCGCTTTCTCATCTCTCACGCTCGGGGACGTTATGGACATCGATATCGACATTTTGACGCAAGAATCGCCTGCCGTTGCCGGCACGTCGTATTTCTACTATGACGCCGACAACAGCGTTTATTTGCGCCAGGGCGACTCGTTTGATCCTTCATCCGTCGATCCGAAATATCAAAACTTCAAAATCACCGTTGAGGGTGAAAGCTCTGCGGTTATCAAACGCCTTGCATACGTCAAAGTGGACAACCTGTCCGCCGCAATGGAAGTGGTGATGAAAGACATGCTTCTTTCGGAACTCATCGACGTGTACGAATTCTCCACCGTCAAGACTCGCTCCGATACCGACGCCATCGTCGAGAGCGACAGATTTATCGTGCCGTCTGTAGGAAAAGAAACCGTTGACGGAGAAGAAAAAGATTACACTTTCGTCTACGACAAAACAGGAAAATATATAAAACGTAACTATCGCTTTGAAAAGGTTGATTTGTCCACCCTCACGCCAAGCGGCACGACAAAGTACAAATACGAGCAGATCACCGCCCCGAACGACAGCGCGCTTTTGGCAGGCAACGCATACTACCACGATGTCACAAAAGACGAATATGTCTACAATCTTGCGCTCTGCACCTACGTCATCGCGCAAAACACGCACGTTACGATAACTCCTCCGTCGACGACTCTCACAACCGATAAAATTTTCAAGAGAGTTGCAAGCACCGATGCGGACGCAATAGCGGCAACAACCTATTCGGACAGCAAGTTATATGTCCTCGAAAAAGGCTTTTACGAGCCTTACGATCCGTCAAACCTCACTCACCTGAATGCGGATATATATAAGCGCATCGATGGCGCATACTTTGTTGACGCATCCACTCCCGACGACGGCACAAACGCCTACAAACGCCAAAAGAACGAAACGCTTTACTCAAAGCAGTATTGCGAAAATATCTACGTGCAGGACGCGTCGGGTGAGATTGTCATCATCAACAACAAGCCCGTTGCATACAACGAGGCAGAGCACGGCACAGGTGTTCAAAGATACAAAACCGTTGTGGGCTATCTTGCGGTTGCAAACGAAGTGTATTTGAAAAACGGCAGCGTCTATGAATATCCGCTTGACCATTATACTCCCTTCGCAGCAACCAACCGCGTTGTAGTCGAATATGAAAAGAGCGAGGCCGTGCTGCGCATGCTTGCAAAAAAACAGGTGACGATCGCCAACATCAACGACGTCATCAAAGACGCTACGATCGGCGACCTTATGGATTTGACAGAGGGTAGTCTGTTCTATGATTTTAAGAACAGTAAGCTCGACAATCTCAGCCGGGACGTCGAACTCAAATTTACAACCATGACAATGGGCGAGCTTCTCACTTACGCAAATATCGCTGAAATCGACGCGACTGTCAAAACGGCAATAGCTCCGATTACGCTCGAAAGTTTCTTCAAGAGCCTCACATACAGCAAAACGGCAGGCATCGTCGTGGACCTTGAAAAAGCATACGGCTATACCGCATAAGGAATAAACTCTCAAACGAAAAGAGTGCCTTTCGGCACTCTTTTTTGTTTGTTCTTCGTTTTTGTTATTCTGCGGTGTTTTGATAAAATCTAATTTTTATATATATGTTTTTTGTTTATAAACTATCGTTTTTGTCAAACTTCTTTTTCGGAAAGCGCAAGCCATTCTTCTTCGAGCGGGACGAGTTTTGTTTTGAGAGATGATATTTGCGATTCTATCTCGGCAATTTTCGTATAGTCCGAATAAACGCTTTTGTCGTTCTGCATAGTGTCTTGAAGAGAGTATATTTGGTTGTTTAATGCGTTCATTTTTTCTTCGAGAAAACTCATTCTATGCGCACGTCTTGCCTCCTCTTTGCTTTGCGATACAGGTTTTTCTTTTTTCTTTTGTTCGATGACTTTTGCAAAATCGCCTTCTGTATCATCGGCTGATTTTCGTGCTTCGTAATCGGAATACTTGCCGTCGAAAAGCTCGACTTTTCCACCGCCAAACACAATAAGTCTGTTGCACACACGATTTATAAAATATCTGTCGTGAGATACGGTGATCACGGTGCCTTGATAGTTTGCGAGCAATCTCTCAAGCGTTTCTTTTCCTATTATGTCCATATGGTTTGTCGGCTCGTCGAGAATGAGAATATTGGGTTTTTTTCTCAAAATCTTGCAAAGGGCAAGGCGCACCTTTTCACCGCCCGACAAGTCGCATATACGCTTGAAAACATCATCGCCCGTCAACATAAATGCGCCAAGCGCGCTTCTTGCTTCCGTGTTTGAAAGCATCGGAAATTCGTTTTGGAAATCTTCAAGCACGGAAAGCGTGGAAAAACTCTGCGTTGATGTCTGATCGAAATATCCGACTTGTGCATGCAATCCGAATGTCGCACTGCCGCCGAGAGGTTTTAGTTTATGCACGATTGTTTTGACAAGAGTGGATTTTCCGCAACCGTTTTGTCCGATAATACCGACCTTTTCCCCTCTTTTTATAACCGTGTTCACTTCACCGAGCGGTTTTTCGTACCCAAACACGAGTTTGTCCAAAACCACCGCCTTTTCTACTGTTTCGCGCTCGGGTTGGAAGTTGGAGCGGAACGTTGCCGTATCGAAATTGCTCGGCGTGCCTATCTCGCCTATACGCTCGATTTGTTTTAGTTTTGCCTGCGCCATTGCGGCTTTATTTGCCTTATATCGGAATCTCTCTACAAGCGCGGTGAGTCTCTCTATTTCTTTTTTGCGCATCATCGAATCCTTGAGAGCCTTGTCATACGCCATTTGTTTTTGTGCCATAAACGAGGTGTAGTTGCCTTGGTATCGCTTTGTTTCACCGTATTCTATTTCATACACCACATTGACGATTTTGTCCAAAAACATACGGTCGTGCGACACTATCACGCAGGACTTTTTGTAGGCGCAAAGATAGTTTTCAAGCCATTCGATAGCCTCCAAATCCAAGTGGTTTGTAGGCTCGTCCAAAAGCAGCACGTCGGGTTTTGACAACAAGAGTTTCAAAAGCGCAATTTTTGTGCGCTGTCCCCCTGAAAACTCACACAACCGTTTTTTCATATCCTCGTTTGAAAATCCAAACTTTTTCACTGCCGTAAGATACTCTTTTTTGTATATATATCCGCCCTCTCGTTCAAATTGTTCGCAAAGACGGGAATATCTCTTTACGTTTTGTTCGCAAGAATCTGTTTGCAAGGCGTCGAGCGCGCTTTGTATGTCTTTTTCGATTTTTAGAAGATTCGAATATGCGTCCATGATCTCATCGAACATGGTTTTTGTTGTGTCGTCATTACTCGTCTGTTTCAAGAATCCGATAACGGGATTGCCGCTCATGAAAATTCCGTACGGTGCGTCATCCTCGCCTTTTTGATACTCGACTTCACCTGTAAGCACCTTGAGAAGAGTTGTTTTTCCGCACCCATTGCGCCCTATAAGCGCAATCTTCTCGTTTTCATGAACAACAAAATCCGCCTGATAAATCACCGGCGTTCCTTCATATTCAACCGAAACATTTGACACATTTATTTGCATATCTGGATTTTACCTTATTTTGCAAAATTAGTCCATAAAAACCGCAATAAAAAGAGCGTGCCATTATTTGTTCTTGGTATTTCGCAGTAAAACGCTTCCTCAACCGATAAATTTTCGGGGTATAAAAACAAAACGAACACTCGCAGTGTTCGTTTTATTCCCTAATGGCGCGCTTGTATCGGGACACTCAACACGCGCCATAAAAAAAGAACGCTATTTGCGTTCTTTTTGGCGCGCCTTTGGATAAAATGGACGAATAGTTTTGATAAAAAGAAAAAGCAGATTCGCTCTGCTTTTCTATTTCGATAGTTGCTTTTGCATCGATAGCAATTGTTTCCGTCGGCGGTGCAAAATTGTATGTGATAATCAATTTATCTTCAAAGAAAATTATTTCTCGAATGAAAGTATTGACTATCATTTTCCTAAATTGTAAATCGGTTGAGTTTGCATTAAATTTCGATGATATATAGTTCTTGATTTGTTCACGCGAGAGATATTGATGTGTTTTTTGCTTTTCTTTATCAATCTCAAAATCATATTGATTTATTTGCATCTCAAGTTCTTTCAATCTTGTTTTTGTTTGTTCGGTAATAATGCCTTCTTCTATCGCTTTGATGATATTGCCTGCGGACTTTTGCGCTTGTGCTTTTTTGTTTTCAAGCAATTTGAGCGAGGAATTGTCTTTTGCTTCTTTTTCAAGAACTGTGTAAACCGAATTTGCGATTTTCGTAACGGTTTCATCGTCGGATAAAAATACCATAGTCGAGTTTATAACCAAATCTTCGATATAATCTTTTTGTACCGAAGTTGTCGTGCATTTTTCGCCCTTTTTATGCGAATTGCAAACATAGTAATAATGCACACGTTTTGCTTTGCTAGAACCACTTGCGCCACTCATTTTCTTTTTACAAACACCGCATACCAATTTGCCGGTGAGTATATACTCATAAACTGCTTTTTTGCTGCTTGGTGCAATTTTATTTTGTTGATGTATCATTTCGACCTTTCGCCACAATTCGTCTGATATTATTTGCGGATATACTTTGTCATATACAATTCCGCCGTGTTCGACCTTGCCTGTGTATTTGAGCTTATGCAACAACTTAAAAATCGTTCGATTGCTCAAATACTTTTCGTCGTGATATTTGATTCCGCGCTCTTGCAATGACTTTGCGATTTCTTCTGCCGTATATCCTTGCGAATATTTAGTAAATATCTCTAAAATCGTGGCAGCCTCCTTTTCGTTTATTACATATTTTTGATTGACTACGTCATATCCAAAGACTTTTCTTCCGCCCGTTGCATTGCCTTTTAGCCAACTCTCATTGAGTCCGCGTCTGACTTTTTGCATAAGTTCTTCGGAAAAATATTGATTCATACCTTCGAGAAAACATTCCATCATACGTCCTTCGGGCGTGTCTGTAAGGTTTTCCATTGCCGACATCAATTTAACGTTGTTGTCTTGCAATCGCTTTTTGTTGATAACCGACTCATATTTATTTCTTGCAAATCTGTCTAATTTGTACACGATGACATAATCCCAATGCTGTTTTTCACTATCGCGTATCATTTTTTGAAATGCAGGTCGATTGTCGTTTGTACCTGTCATCGCTCTATCGATGTATGCATCCAGTATCACCGTGTCGTGTTGTTTTGCATATTCGTGGCACACTCTCAATTGTCCTTCGATTGATTGTTCCGTTTGGCTGTCGCTCGAATATCTCGCGTATATAACTGCCGTTTTCATTTTGTTTTACCTCCTTTGATTTGTCTTTCGACGGGGAACAAAAACATCGGAAAATCCGCAGTCGGTCAAGGAAACAAGAAAAAGAATGTGCATAATCTGTTTGTTAAATGGTTTTTACATTGTTTTTCTCCTTTACCGCAAGGGGTTTCCGATACACTTTCCCGAAGAAAGAAAATCGTATTTTGTGTTTGATGAAATGATGTTATCAACAATTTCCATTTTATAAAACCACATATATGCAAACGTTTTGCTTCACAAGTGAAGCGTAAAAAATATTCGACAAATACTAAATGTGATGTCTATGTGATAAGAGTGTTTTTCTTGTCGTTTTGTCGTTGACAATGATTTATGCACATCGTATAATGGCATCACAACAGAACACGGTGATACGGATCTGATAGTAGAAATAAGACCTAATAAAAAATGAGATTGTTGTGGTTTAAGAGTGACGATGCAAATCGCACCACCACGACCAAAAAAACAAAGGTTGACCGTGGCTATCAGGCAAAGTTTCGAGAGAATCGAAATTTTCCTGGTTAGCCACGGTTTTTTATATTCTCGACTCCCTCGGAACAAAAAATACATTCCAAGGAGGTAGAATATGATGACGATTCAAGCAGTACGAAAGGATTTGAATGAAATCCGTTATTATTTCGCGCGCAAAAAACGACTTGATGACGTTTCTGAACTTGTCGGCAATAACAAAGTTGTCGATATGGTTGAACGCTACAATGTCGCAATGCAAAATGCGCCCATAAGACTTTACGATTTATATACGTCTTTGTTTGTCGAAAACAATACTCAAGAAAGTCTTTCAAACAAGTGGTGCTATTCGAGAGAACATATAACGCGCTTAACAAAAATGTTGTATCAATATTTGGCGGCTACACTTTGATGATTTTGCGACTTCTCGAAGGAGGTGATGTTTATGGAGAATTGCAAAACTCCGAACTGTAGAACGAAACCAAAATTAACGATACTCACAACAGGTGCTCCGTCTATAAAAAATATGCGAAAAAATGACTATGATATATTCATCAATAATATGGTTTTCTTTGCTCGTGAGCACCTCAACGAAAAGCAATCCCCTTTAACAGCAAAGGACGGTGATATCAATGATTGAACGCGCGAAAATATATAGTGACGGCAATCATTTTATCGCCATTCCGGAAACAAAATCCGAAAATAGAAAGCGCAAATCGGTTGTGCCTAAACAATACACGGATGAAGAAAGGAAAGCACTTGATAAACGCAATTTACTCATACGGAAAATCCGCTTTGTACGCAAAGCATATTTAAACAGATTCAATTATTTTGCAACGTTTACGTATGACAGTGCAAAGCACACGGAGCATACTTTCAAGAAGGGATTGTCGTCTGCGCTTGCAAAATTGCACAGCCGTAAAGGTTGGAAATATATGGGAGTTTGGGAAAGAAGCAAAAAGGATAGGCTACATTTTCACGCACTGATATTTGTACCGCAAAATGCAATGGTCGGCGAGATATTTGAAAAGCGCGATTATGACACAAGAAGCAAAAAGATGCGTTTAACAATACAAAACACATATTTTAACCAGCGTTTCGGAAGAAATGATTTTGAGAGCATAGACCAATCTATAAAGCAACTATACAACGGCATCCTGCGATATCTATTAAAGTATTTAGCGAAATCTGGTGAGAAAATCACCTATTCGCGAGGTTTACCGTCATACATAACCGCAGATATTTCGGATGACGATGTAGTAACCGAAATGGGGCTATGGTCGCAAAAGTTGCTTCTGTTTGATAATGCAACATTGTATGACGAAGGTGAGATTCTCGGCACACTCGACGACGATGCGTTGATACAAAGGCTCACGCAAAAGGCAATAAAAAAATAAAAGGCGCAACACTTTTTCGATGAGCAAAAACGGTATGAGAAAGGGGCTGCTTCGCCAAGCGGTTTAGCGCGAACAGCCCCTCTCCGTTTGCCTCGAAAAGTTCGCCTGTTTTGTTTGCTTTGCGTGTCCTTGTCTGGCACGCGCCAGCGTGCCACTTGTTCAAGACAAGGACACGTTTAATGGACAAATAAAAAAATTCACTCAAACAAAAATTACATTTAATAC
>ERZ1026894.1347-NODE-1347-length-14647-cov-4.723479_pt1 | contig 14647 bp, 14 predicted proteins | sample MGYA00380177_ERZ1026894 | MGnify/ENA primary metagenome ERZ1026894 (study PRJEB33269, sample SAMEA4719813) | human gut metagenome | biome: human-associated habitat; feature: organic feature; material: feces | place: Cameroon | collected 2013-10 ... | reverse complement strand
GACTTGTACTACTCATTTTATATTGATAAACTCATTTTAATATAAAAAATGCGTTTTGTCTATACTTTTTTTGCTCTTTTGTAATAAAATGCCCATTGTTGCACAAAACCGGAGTTTTCTTTATACTTGTGTATCAATAAATCGGACATTTTTTCGGGTGTAACGCCCTCATATTCGCTTTCAAACGCCTTTTTAATCCACGTATCTACGGGGAACACGTCAAAACGAGAAAATCCGAAAAGCAAAGCGCAATCGGCAACCTTTCTTCCTACGCCGTATAGGGACAACAGTTTTGCCCGAAGCTCCGACGTCGAGAGTTTTTGCCACTCGCTTATATCCTCATCAAGCAATGATTTTGCAACTCTGTCCAAATATGCCGCTCTATACCCTGCGCCTATACTCGCATAAAAGCCCTCACCTGCGCTTGCAAGTCGCTCAACGCTAGGAAACGCGTGATATTCGCCCATATCCTCGCCCAAAGTATTGCAGATACGTTCGATTATGCCCTTTATGCGCGGAATATGGTTGTTTTGCGATATAATGAAAGAAAAAATCGCTTCTATGGGGTCTTGGCGCAGAATGTGAATCCCCTTGCCGTATTCGATTGCCTCGGACACGAATCCGCCGTCTTGAACTTGCGCCTGAATCGCGGCATAATCAGTGTCAAAATCGAAGTATTTTTCAAAAAACTCTTTATCGTCACATGAAACACGGTATTCTTCACCGCTGTCAGAGATATGCGCCATATGGTTTTTTGCGCAAATCTTGTAACGATCGCCCTCTTTGACGAAACGAAACACCTGACCGCAATCAAGGGTTTGTCCGATGTCGAAAGTCGGTGATTTGGGAATTGAAAACTCAATCTGTTTCATCGATAAAGTATATTTGCGCTCTTGCAAAATATTGCAAAACACGCACATTTGCGTATTAGTATTGATGTGCGCACGTATACGTTTCGCGCGCACGCGCGTTAGAAAAAACCGCCCTGAAATCGGGCGGTTTTTTATACCGTTATTGTTCTTGTGCGTAAACGGAAACTTGTTTTTTGTCTTTTCCAACACGCTCAAATTTCACAACGCCGTCAACGAGCGCAAACAACGTATCGTCCTTGCCGATTGAAACGTTGTTGCCCGGATGATATTTCGTGCCTCTTTGGCGAACAAGAATGTTGCCTGCGAGAACGAATTGACCGTCGGCGCGCTTGGGGCCCAGACGCTTGGATTCGCTATCACGACCGTTGTGCGAAGAACCCGTTCCTTTTTTATGAGCGAACAATTGTATATTCATAAACATAATCATTCTACCTCCAATGTGATGAAGTCCGAAAAGTTTTCATAGAGGTCGGACGCCCCTAAATAAGCCGTTCTCAAAATCACGTCGGCGTCGTGCGCTTGCGAAGAAGTCATCGACTTTGGCAACATCGCATACAAATAACCGTCTTTGACGTCGGTTTCGTACGCTATATTGACTCCGACTATGTGCATGATGCCAAGCACCGCGGTTTGTACAACCGAACTTAATGCCGCGCAAACTATGTCTGCGCCCTCTTCGGCATACTCGCAATGTCCCGAGCACTCAACGCCCACAAACTTTCCGTCTTGTGTTGAGAACCTGACCTTGACCATCGCTTAACCCTCGATTGAAACAATCTTCAACTCGGTGTACGGTTGACGATGACCTTGACGCTTTCTGATGTTCTTTTTGGACTTGTAATGGAAAACGTATACTTTGGGGAACTTGTCCTGTGCATTGACTTTTGCGCTTACTTTGACAGCTTGTGCGTCTTGTCCTGCTTTAACGTTTCCGTTGTCGTCGACGAGCATAAGAGCTTTGAGTTCGATAACGTCGCCGATTTCGGCATCGATTTTTTCGACCTTGACGAGCATATCTTTCTCGACCTTGTATTGCTTGCCTCCGCATTCAACTACTGCGTACATTGTTTTTACCTCCTCTAACCAGTCTCGCCGACATAGGTGCAATCTACGATTGACTTAAAACCACTTTCGAGCGGCTCGACATCTAATTTATCAAAATACAAGGCGATTGTCAAACGGTTTGACAATATTTGTTTTGCAAATATATTAATATTTATTATGTAGTGGAAAACATAAACAATCCGCACTGTTTTCAAGCGGATTTACGGCACGATTATATTGCCGTCAAAGAAATTTGCGATACCTTTCGTGAGCGTACTTTTCAAAGCCGATTGACTCAAACGCCTTTCTGCTTTGCAAATTGAAATCGTAAACTTCGCACTCGACGTGATCGAGACCTATCTCTTTGGCTCTTTCAAGCATCGCCTCAATCGAGCGCCTGCCAAAGTGGCGATTTTGATATTGCTTGCAAATCGCTATGCCTATCTCGCCTTTGAAAAGAGATATATCCCCCACAAGACGCCACTTGCCGTTGACTTTCACCTTGATATAGTAACACTCGCCGCCCTTTGCAAGCGCATTGTACATCGCTTTGAGCCTTGCAAGGTCGTAGGGAAAATCGATATTGTCCACTTGCTTGCATACGTCGAGATCCTGATACCATTCGAGAGTTTGCTTGTAGCGCGGATAATATTTGACAAGTTGCAAATCATCTGCAACTACGATATTTTTGGGTTGAACGAAATTGTCTATCATGGGTACATAATACAACTTTTTTTCAAAACCGCAAAACAAATTACGTCGAATATCGCATTTTTGATTTATCTTGGCTTTTTATAAAATCGGCAAGCGTTTGAATTTTTCAAACCGACGTTTTTGCCGTGCGTATTATTTTGACGCGTCGCACCATACTATTTATAAAAGGTAACGCTTTTGCGTGTCCGAAACAAAGAGGTAAAAATGAAAGACAGCGGCAAAATAACAATCAAAAATCTCAATATCGTTTACGGCATAGGTCTTATCGCAACGGGCATAATCTTTTGCATACTGCGCTCCTCGTTCGTAAGCGCGATGCTGACCGTTGCCGGCGTGATGCTTGCAATCGTCGGGGCGATAAATCTCATCGGCAAAAAATGGGTTGAAGGCGGCGTTGAAATCGCGCTGGGAATCGTGGTGATAACGTGTGGTTGGACAGTTGTCGATATTGCGCTTTTGGTGCTCGGCATAGTGCTTTGCGTATATGCGATTTATATGCTTGTTTCTCAAATATCGATGTTTAAGAGTGCAAATACAAGAGATAAAGTATATATTCTGCTAAATCCGACAATTATGTTTGTCATCGGAATTTTGTTTATAGTCGCAAAATGGTATATGGTAGACGCAGTGTTTATCGTGCTTGGCGTCGTTGCGATTTTGCAAGGAATCGCACTTTTATTCAAGCACGATTCCTCAGACGCCGCCGAAAAAAAGGCAGCCTGAAACAGCGCAAATTTCCACGCAAAAACGCCCCTTTGTCAGGGCGTTTTTCCTGTTTTTCAAAAGTAATTATATCAACAAATTTTGAGCATCGTCAAAGTTTTTTTGCACTGCCTGAAACACCTCGGAAAGACGTTTTCCGTCCACAAAGCAGTGATTGACCGTGACGTTCAAAAGCATAACGTATCTGCCGTTTTCAATCCGATATTTGTCCCAGCAGACTCTTGCACAAGAGGACGATTCGATATTGTTGTCGGGAAGCGGATGCGAAAAAGATTCAACGCTTATCCACGGCAAACACGTGATATAATAATCGTCGAAATCCTCCGAATCGTTGTATTGATTGTCAAAGGATGTTTGCGATTTTTTCTCCTCGATTATTCTTCGCGTTTCGTTATAAAATCCTTGATAATCCTCAATCATTTTGAAGCCGGCATTTGCAAATCTTCCCGAATCCGTCATCACCGTAAAGGTCGGATTGATGACATCGTAAAGCCGAATCTCCCCTCTCACCTCGCGCATGCGAAGGACGTCTACGGAGTTGAGTGCTTTTGTGACGAGATAGAGCGTGTTCGCAAAAAAGCTCGTCCCGCGTTCCTTTGAAAATCTGACGACTTCGCTTACGTCCGTTTTGACGTTCATGCCGTAACACGGATTTGCAAAAGTGCGAAACCACTTGTATTGCGACGGGTTTTCAAGTTCTTCGACTTTGAGTACTTTGTACATACGCTTCCTTTTATTGTCCGTTTTCAGTCTTGCTCGTTAAATCTCAAATATGCTTCTTTCAGAATTTTGGCGCAATTTTCCACGCCGATTGCGGAAGTGTTGAGCGTGATATGATAATTGCTTGCTTCGCCCCACTCGCTGTCGGTATAATAGCGGTAGTGTCTTGCTCTCATGCGGTCGTTTTCTCTGATGAGTCGTTCGGCTTTCTTTTGGTCGTCGGTGCGTCTGAACACCTTTATAACTCTTTCTATTCTCGACTGCATATCGGCATGAATAAACACATTGAGGCATTTGCATTTGTCTTTGAGAATGTAATCGGCGCAACGGCCGACTATAACGCACGGACCTTGCTTTGCGATTTTTTCGATTGCGTCCGCTTCGCAAGCGTAGATCTTTGATTCTATGTTCTCAAAATTGTTCATGAGGTTGCCGCCCCACAAGCCCGCCGTAAACGCAACGGCAGATATGCCTTTCATCTTCTGTTCGTTTTCTTTGATAAACTCTTGAGCAAACCCCGAGTCCTCGGACGCCATTGCGATGATTTCCTTGTCGTAGAACGGAATTCCCAACTCGTCGGCAAGCAATTTACCCACAAACCTGCCGCCGCTGCCATATTGTCTTGAAATTGTGATAATCGTGTTCATATGCCCTCCTTCCGAGCGAAAACGCCCACACTTTCTTGTATATATTATCCGCCAAATCGCTCGATTCGTCAATACGCATTTTCAAAAACCATAATCTGCCATTGCCATTTTTCAAGCGCTTTCTGCTTGAAACCGAGATTTTTACACGCCAAGAAACAAACGCATATCTTAATTGACTTTTGAGTGTCAAAAATCTATAATTGTCACATCAACACTGCGAGGTGACATATGCCATATACGGTATATCTCAAAAAGGGCGAAGAAAAGCGTGTGCTTCAAGGTCACAGCTGGGTGTACGCAAACGAAGTCGCGCGCATCGAAGGCAAGGATAAAAACGGTTCTTTGGCAACCGTTTGCTCCTACGACGGCAAATTTGTCGGCAAGGGTTATATAAATCACCTTTCCAAAATCCTCGTGCGCATATTCATACGCGACGAAAATCAAGTCGATGACGAAAACCTGTATATCGAGCGCATAAAAGCCGCAAAAGACTCTCGTATCGCCCTTGGCTATGACAACTGCTATCGAGCGGTTTTCGCCGAAGCGGACAACCTGCCTGCCCTCATCGTTGACAAATATTCCGACTATCTTGTCTGTCAGTTTCTATCGCTGGGAACAGACAAGCAAAAGGACAAAATCGTGAATTCCCTCGTCAAAGTTTTCGAGCCAAAAGGCATATACGAGCGCAGCGACGTCGGTGTGCGTCAAAAGGAAGGACTTGATGAGCGCACGGGCGTTTTGTTCGGCGAAGTTCCCGACAAAATCGTTATCACGGAAAACGGGCTGAAAATGTCCGTTGATGTCAGAAACGGACAAAAAACCGGTTATTTTCTCGACCAGAAAGAAAACCGACTTGCCGCGCGCAGATACGCAAAGGGCAAAGTATTGGATTGCTTCTGCAACAGCGGAGGTTTTTCGCTCAATTGTGCGCTTTCCGCAAAGGAAGTCATCTCTTGCGACATATCCAAAACAGCCCTCGAAAACGTCGAAGAAAATGCCTCGCTGAACGGTTTTACAAACATAAAAACCAAGTGCGCCGATGTTTTCGACGCATTGCGAGAGTACAAAAACAACGGCGAAAAATTCGACCTCGTTATTCTCGATCCTCCCGCGTTCTGCAAGAGCGCAAGCGAAGTTAAAGACGCATACAGAGGCTACAAAGACATCAACGTGCTGGGCATGAAGCTCGTAAAAAGCGGCGGATATCTCATATCCTCGTCTTGCTCGCACTATATGACCTTTCCCCTCTTTGAAAAAATGCTTGTGGAAAGCGCAAAAGAAAGCGGCAAAACCGTGCGCACGGTTGAGATAAAATCGCAAGCACCCGACCATCCGTCACTTCTCTGCGCCGAAGAAACCCAATATCTCAAATTTTTTGTTCTGCAAGTCATGTAAAACGTCTGCGACTTTTAACTTGTAAAATCTTCAAACTTGTATATAAAAACAAACGCGCACCGAAACGGCGCGTTTGTTTTTTATAATCTTCCGCAACTGCACACTTGTGTGCAATTTCATTTGTGCTATGCGCAAATTTCACTGTCCGCAAGGACATTTTACGCACGCTTGCGTGCATATCACTGTGCAAAATGCACAATTATGCAACGGCATCGTCGCTTTTTGTCGTTGCGTCGCTGACGACATGGACGTCGAGTTGGTTGAACGGTATCGTTATTCCGTTTTCGTCAAACGCTTTCTTCACGTTTTCAATCATATCGAAATTGACCGTCCAATAGTCGGCGTTTTTGCACCATACTTTTGCGGAAATGTCAATACTGCTCGAACTTTGTGCCGATACGCGGACAGACGGTTCGGGCTCTTTGAGGATAAGCTCGTTGGCATTGCAGACATTTCTGATTATGGATTTTGCTTTTTCAAAGTCATCGGAATAGGATATTGAAAATTTGAGGTCCACTCTGCGCAAATCTTTTTCGGAGAAGTTTACGACTTCGCTGGTGGAAAGTTTGCCGTTTGGCAGATACACGACCTTGTTGTCCGTTGTGCGAAGCCTGGTGTGGCAAATGCGAATATCCTCGACTGTCCCCTCATATCCGCATGCCTGAATGTAGTCGTCGTCCTTGAAAGGTCTTGTAATGAGGATAAGCACGCCGCCCGCAAAGTTTGAGAGTGTGCCGTTGATTGCAAGTCCTACGCCGACGCCCAACGACGCTATCAGTGCCGTGATTGCGCTTGTATCTATGCCCACATAACTGACAAGTCCGAGTACGACAAGCACTTTTAGTCCCACTTTCACCACATAGCTTGCGGTTTTGTAAATCGTTTTGTCGATTTTTTTTTCCTCAACCTTTTTATCGGCGCGCTTTGCGATTTTTTTACTCAGCCAATTGATGAGCGCAAACGACACGATCATAATCGCAATCGCAATGAGCAACTTGATCCCTGTGTTTGTGAGCCAGTCCTGCACGGTTTGCCACACTTGTTGCCAATCCATAATGTAAATCTCCTGTATTCTAAAATTTTCTATGTACAAACGCAAATAGATTGCGCATCGACAAGTGATTATACCCTCAAATACACGTTTTAGCAACACCTAACCTTATATTGTTCGGCGTTTAACCGATATACATCTGTAAGTGAGAGAAATGATGGAGTGGATAGGTGGCGCAATCAATTGAAAAAACGGCAAACGAATATGCCGAAAAAGGTCGGAGGCTGTTGTCTTTTTCAATCACCACCTCTGCAAGTGCTATTCTCATCTTTGAAACCGACTCCGAAAAATAACCAACAAAGTTCTTTATTTAGTCCGACACAGCCGCTTGCGATGCAAGCGGCTGCTATGTTGTCGCTATTCTTTTGCGCCGTTTTTATCAGGCACAATTGAAATTTAAGTTAAAACTTTCTCAACCGTCAAAGCTTCTTTGGTTCTTAAAACGATAGTTCCGTCCACCGCATCGATGTAGTATGACCACTGCGTTTCACCGTCATTGAATACAAAGTAGAAGTACGGTGTTCTTTCAAGCTCAATCAACTCTTCGACGGTAAATGTTACACTGTTTGCAATCGCTTCCGCGAACACGTCCTCAAGTGCGATTCTTTTTGCTTTTTCAATGTAAATGTACTGTGTTTTTGAGATGATTTCGCCCGATTTTGCGTCGATTTTGTAACTGTACTGGTATTTCCCGGCATAGAATTCCAAAATCCAGCACGGACGTCCCTGATTGCGGCTCAAGACTTCCGTTGTGAAAACGATTTCCAGCGACTCTCCTATATTGGCGTCCATGATTGCAATCTCTTTTGCCCTGTCCAAAGTTATGAATGTGATCGGCTCTTTATTGAGTTGAGTCGCTAGTCCGAGCGTTGCGTCGACTTTATACGTCCACTGCGTCGATGCGTTGTTGAATACGAGGTAGAAGTACGGAGATTTGATGCCGCCGCCAACGTATTCCTCGACGGTAAACACGAGTTTTGCAAATTCGTCGTACACGCCTGCGTCTTTTGCGGCTATTTTTTTCGCCTCTCTGACGTCGATGTGATAATCAAAATAGAATACCTCGCCCGATTTTGCGTCGACCTTGACGCTGTATTGAAACTCTTTTGTATAGAATTCCATCACCCAGCACGGACGACCTTGATTGCGACTAAGCTCTTCCTTGGTAAAAACGGCATCTTCGGCTTTTACGTTTGCATGCTTTAATGCAATGTCTTTTGCTTCTTCAAGCGAAATAAACAATGCACCTTCGCTTTTTTCAAGGATAATTCCAAGGGTTGCGTCGACTTTATACGTCCATTGCGTTTTTCCGTTGTTGAAGACGAAATAGAAGTACGGGGTTTTGATGCCGCCTCCAACATATTCCTCGACGGTAAACACAAGTTTTGCAAATTCGTCGTACACGCCTGCGTCTTTTGCGGCTATTTCTTTCGCCTCTCTGACGTCGATGTGATAATCAAAATAGAATACCTCACCGGATTTGGCGTCGACCTTGACGCTGTATTGAAACTCTTTTGTATAGAATTCCAAAATCCAGCACGGACGACCTTGATTGCGACTAAGCTCTTCCTTGGTGAAAACGACTTTCTCTTCGGATTCGATATTCACGTTCGCAAACTTCAACGCGATTTCTTTTGCTTCTTCAAGCGAAATAAAGAACACTATATTGCTTTTTTCAATGATCGCGCCGCTCGTTGCGTCGATACGGTAAGTCCACTCGACGTGTCTGTCGTTGAAAACAAGACGATAATACGGAGTTTTTATTCCGCCGTCGACAAGGATAGCCTCGGTGAAAGTGACTCTGTTGACACAGCCCGAATCTTTCAGAGCGATTTGTTTTGCGCGCAGAATGCCGATAAACCTTGTGGAAAGAACTTTTGAATCTACGTTTTCTTGCAGATTGACCAACTCGTCCAGCGGGAGTTGCGCCAGTTCGTCCACCGTCAGACCGGTGACTTTCGACGCTTCTTCGATAAGTTTTGCCTTGCCCTCGGACACGCTGTATTTTTGAGCTATTTCGGCTGTTTCTTTGCTTTCCGCCTCGTTGACATACACCAATGTATTCACCGCATTGGTTTCTTCAAGAGCGGACTGCACGTTCGCTGCCACCGAATTTCGGAGCTTCTTGTTCTCGCTCAGCTGTTTGTTGAACGAAACCAAAACGGTGTCGTTTCTGTCCATATAACCGCCCGCCTTGTACGCCGAGATAGTCATCATGATTGCGGTTCTCAAATCTTGTCCTTTCAGTGTTGATGCGCCAAGGACGTTTTCTGCGTCGTCGTTCAGGAAGCGCACCGCTTTTACGCTACCGTTTCTTGCGATAGTAAACTCGACTCCGGGATTGATTTCCATCGTGACCTTTCCCGCTTCTTTATTGCCGAGCGACAACGGCGTCGCGACACTTATGCAAATCACCAACACCAAACACGCCGCCAACAGCGCAAACCACTGAGGTTTGACCTTTTTCTTTTGCGCTCTCGCTTCGGGTTTTGCTTCTGTAATCAAATCATCGTCAATCTGACCGATTGCGTTCAACAATTTTTCCTTCTTCATAGGTAGATTTCCTCCTTTTCGAGATTTTGTTTGAGTTCGACGCGCATACGATACAAAATTGATTTGACTTTGCTTTCGCTCATATTGTGCATTTCGGAGATTTCGCGAATCGGATACATATACCAGTATCTTTGCACGAATAAATTGCGTTTCGTCTTGTGTTGGGCGCGCAAAAAGCGGTTTATAACCGACACCAAATGCGCTTCGTCAAGTGCCTGTTCAACGCCCTTGATATCGGGAATGCAGTTTTCAACCTCGGACAAAACGATTTCGATCTGCCCCTTCCCGCGCTTGGACGTCTTGTGGCGATTGTAGCGATTGATGGCAAGATTGCGAGTGATTTTTCCGAGAAATGCCGTCAGATTGTCGGGTTTTTTCGGAGGGATACCGTTCCAGGCGCCAAGGTAAGTATCGTTGACACATTCTTCTGCATCCAAGTGATTGTAAAGAATGTTGTAAGCGATCGTATGACAGTATTTCCCGTACTTATCCGCAGTGACGGATATTGCACTCTCGTGTCGCTCCCAAAACAATTCGATAATTCTTTTGTCGTCCATATTGAATCTCCTTTGTTGCAATAAAAACCGCGCTTTGCAATTTCAATAACAACAATCGTTCGCGTCTCACCTATAAAGACAGCAAAAAAGCAGCGATGTTGCGTGAAAGTTCAAAATTTTCAAATTTTTTCACCCTTTTCAAATTTTATTATAGTTAAATACAGAGTTATCGGCAAGACTTTTTTGCCGCGCCCTCCGCTTCTCGCCGTGCTACAATCGCAAACGGAAGGCTATAAATCGGACAGAAACAGCACCGGCGATACCCGCAAAACAATAATTATTCGGTTGTATCGGGTGAAAGCAAAACTTAAATCGGACGCCGAAAAAATCACTTGAACAAAAAAACCTCGGTTTAATATCGGAGTTCGTTTTTTATCCGTGGCGGAGGCTTACGGTACAAGCCGTTTACAATTCAAACGACCGCCCCGTTTCTAAATATGTTTATTTCACCACACGCAACAGGACTCACCCGACAGCGAGCGGAAATGCTTGCATTTTGCAGCGACGCGTGCAGTGTGACCGCAAGGCACTGCCATGCATCGCATGGTGACGGCGATATGCCGTCAAGTTCGAGTCTGTCTGCCGACACAGGGTGATTTGTCAAACCAAGTGCAACACTTTGTTTAATTATTGTTCAACAAAGTGTTGCGCTTGAAAAGCATAATTCACCTTTTTACAAAAAGAGAGAAACGAGTTGCGCTTCTCTCTCTTTATAATAGTCATTGTCACATGCATCAATATGCTATCTTGTAGAGTTCCATAATGTCTTTTTCGGTGATTTCTCTGGGATTGCCGCCCGTGCAAACGTCTGCGAATACGTCTTTTGAGAGTTGTTCAGTGCGCTTTCGGGGATGTTTATGGCGCGGAGAGTTTATGGCGCAATTCCGCATCTTTTCCCTGCCGTCAACCTTAACTAATCACCTACCGGTATGACGTTTATCAACGCTTTCACCGATTCGATGGGATTGTCAAAACTCCAGAATACACATCGGGTATTCATAAGTGCTTGCAACTCCCTGTTCTCAATCATATTTTGCCTTGTCATCGACTCGTCGATGAATATCGGAATAATAGTCTTGCCTTCCGTTTTCGCACGAGAAATTTCATGCGAAACATATGATGAATTCATGCTTGGTTCGCTTACCAAAATAAAATAATATTTACTATCCCTTATAGCATTTTCAAACGAAGTCATCCAAGAGTCGCCCGAAAGAAGATTATTTTGGTTGTTCCATACGTGAAAGCCGAAACCATTTAATACCTCTACTATTTTTTCTGCAGCGACAGCGTCGCTATGCGCATACGACAAAAAAACGTTATTCGCGCGAGAAAAGCTGTCAACGGTTAGGTTTACTATTTGCTTTTGTTCAGCAACTTCGAGCGCACTGATCTTGTCGATGTCTATGGATACAAGCGTTCTTTTGCCTTGCTCTTTCACATAATTTAATTCACTTTGCACCCAGCGGCTTTTTCTTGCGTTTTGCGAATCGCACAGACAAAACCAAAGGCGAGCATCGATTTCACGCTTTATCAAATCCGTGATTTCGTTCTCATCGGATAAAGAATGGAGATAGAACAAAATCGGCTCGTATCCTCTATCCTCAAACGTATTGCGCACCAGCCTGACTTTTGCCAAATCGGCGTGCGAGTGAGAGATAAAAATGTATTTATTTTCTTTTTCCATCGTTCTTTTTGCAATATTCAGCGTCAATTCGGCGTTAATAGCCGCAAGAATCCTTCAACGCATTTAGGGTATGAAAACAGCCGTTTTGCAACGGCTGTTTCTTTCTTTAACCCAAACAGATTACTTTCTCGGGTTCTTGATGTTTGCCTGTGCTGCCGCAAGACGTGCGATAGGTACACGGAAGGGAGAGCATGACACATAGTCAAGACCGATTTCGTGGCAGAATTCGATTGAGGACGGATCGCCGCCGTGCTCGCCGCAGATACCACAATGCAAATGATCGTTTGCGCCTCTACCGAGGGTGACTGCCATCTTCATGAGCTTGCCGACGCCTACTGTGTCGAGACGTGCGAACGGATCGGACTCATAAATCTTTGCCTGATAGTAGCTGGGCAAGAACTTGCCTGCGTCGTCACGGCTGAAACCAAACGTCATTTGCGTGAGGTCGTTTGTACCGAAGCAGAAGAAGTCTGCCTCTGTTGCGATCTCGTCTGCCGTGAGAGCGGCTCTGGGGATTTCGATCATGGTGCCGACTTCGTATTTGAGGTCAACGCCGCTTTCTTTGATGACTGCGTCTGCTGTTTCGACAACGGTCTTCTTGCAGAACTTCAATTCTTTGACTTCGCCGACGAGCGGAATCATGATTTCGGGCATAACATTCCAATCGGGATGACGTTTTTGGACGTTGATAGCCGCCTTGATGACCGCTTTTGTTTGCATAACGGCGATTTCGGGATATGTGACTGCCAAACGGCATCCTCTGTGTCCCATCATCGGGTTGAACTCATGCAAGCTGTCGCAAAGAATCTTGATTTCGGACACGGATTTGCCTTTTGCTTTGGCAAGAGCTTCGATGTCCTTCTCGTCTGTGGGAACGAACTCGTGAAGCGGCGGATCCAAGAAACGAATGGTAACAGGCATGCCTTTAAGAGCTTCCATAAGACCTTCAAAGTCGTTTTGTTGCATAGGCTCGATCGCATCGAGTGCTTTGACGCGCTCTTCAACTGTTTCGGAGCAAATCATCTCGCGGAATTTGTCGATTCTGCCGGGGCCGAAGAACATATGCTCGGTACGGACAAGACCGATGCCTTGTGCGCCGAGTTCTGCGGCTCTTTGAGCGTCTTGAGGCGTGTCTGCGTTGGTGCGAACGCCGAGTGCTTTGTATTTGTCGGCAAGTTTCATGATTCTTCCGAAATAACCGCTGTTGGGATCTGCGGGAACGGTCTTGATGATCGTGTCGTAGATATTGCCCGTCGAGCCGTCAAGGGAAAGACCGTCGCCTTCGCGGAAGATCTTGCCTGCGAGTTCAAAATATTTTTCTTCTTCGTGCATCTTGATGTCGCCGCAACCGGAAACGCAGCAGGTTCCCATTCCGCGAGCAACAACCGCCGCGTGAGAAGTTTGACCGCCGCGAACGGTGAGGATGCCTTGTGCATACTTCATGCCTTCGATGTCTTCGGGAGAAGTTTCAAGTCTGACGAGGACGACCTTCTTGCCTGCCTTGCCTTCTTTGACAGCGTCTTCAGCGGTGAACACGATTGTGCCTGCCGCAGCGCCCGGAGATGCCGCAATACCTTTGCCGACGATGTCTGCTTTGTCTGCTTCTTTGAGTGCCTTTGCGTCAAATTGCGGATGGAGCAACATATCGAGAGTCTTTGCGTCGATTTGGAGGAGTGCTTCTTGCTCGGTAATCATACCCTCGTCGATGAGGTCGCATGCGATACGGATTGCAGCGGCTGCGGTACGCTTGCCGTTTCTTGTTTGAAGCATATAGAGTTTCTTTTGTTGAATGGTGAACTCCATATCCTGCATATCTCTGTAGTGATTTTCCAAAATCTTGCAAACGTCTTGGAATTGCTCATAGACTTCGGGAAGAACCTCTGCCATTTGAGAGATAGGCATCGGGGTGCGGACGCCTGCAACGACGTCTTCGCCTTGTGCGTTCATAAGGAACTCGCCCATAAGACCGGGTTCGCCGGTGGCGGGGTTACGAGTGAAAGCAACACCTGTGCCGCAATCGTCGCCCATGTTGCCGAATGCCATCATTTGAACGTTGACAGCGGTGCCCCAGCTGTAGGGGATGTCGTGATCCATACGATAGATGTTTGCGCGCGGGTTGTCCCAGCTGCGGAAAACTGCTTTGATAGCCTCAAAGAGTTGTTCCTTCGGATCGGACGGGAAGGGTTTGCCGATCTTTGCCTGATATTCCGCTTTGAACTTGCCTGCAAGCTCTTTGAGGTCGTCTGCGGTGAGTTCGACGTCATAGGTGACGCCTTTTCTCTCTTTGAGGTCGTCAATGAGAGCTTCAAAGTACTTTTTGCCGACTTCCATAACAACGTCGGAGAACATTTGAATGAAACGTCTGTAGCAGTCCCAAGCCCATCTGGGGTTGCCTGATTTCTTTGCCAAGACTTCCACAACGTCGTCGTTGAGACCGAGGTTGAGGATTGTGTCCATCATACCGGGCATGGACGCTCTTGCTCCCGAACGAACGGAAACGAGAAGAGGATTTTCGAGATCGCCGAACTTCTTTCCGGTGATCTTTTCCATCTTTTCGATGTATTCCATGATCTGCGCCTGAATCTCGGAATTGATCTGTTTTCCGTCCTCATAGTACTGAGTGCAGGCTTCGGTGGAAATAGTGAAACCCTGGGGAACGGGAAGACCGATATTGGTCATTTCTGCAA
>ERZ1026894.1346-NODE-1346-length-14647-cov-29.737459_pt1 | contig 14647 bp, 10 predicted proteins | sample MGYA00380177_ERZ1026894 | MGnify/ENA primary metagenome ERZ1026894 (study PRJEB33269, sample SAMEA4719813) | human gut metagenome | biome: human-associated habitat; feature: organic feature; material: feces | place: Cameroon | collected 2013-10 ... | reverse complement strand
TGTTGGGACAATCCGCACATTTGTACTTTCGCTTGTCGCAAAATTCACGATTCCATTCCCTCGTGCATACAGGTTGGTAGCCTGACTTTTGAGTCGTACTACTGTACCAACGCTTGGCAAAGACATCATCACGACCTTGAAAAACACTACGAAATAGCGCAACCTTTTCCTGTAGACTCAGCTTTGAATCTGTATGGAATATGGCTTGTAGGCTTTCTTTCGTTGTGACATTAGGCTCGGTTACAATGTATGGTATTCCATGCACATCAAGAATTTTTCTTAACCTGGCATTTTCTTTCTCTAATTCTTGAAGCTTGGCAATAAGCTCATTTGCATTTAGTTGTTTGCCTGTATCCATAGCGGTTCTTGTTCCCAACCAACAGGGAATCCAAGAGCTGCCAGGTCTATCTCTGGAAACTTGCTGAACAAATTGTGCATTTTGTCAAGCATGTCATTGTTGGGAGAGATGATGTCAAGGAAATACTTGATGATGCACATATTATAATAGATTCTTCGCTTGTCCGCAGGAATAGTAATCCAAGGACGAGTCATGCCTCTCATATCATTTGGAATAATCTTGTTGACTTTGTTCCAAACACGAGCGTGATGACAACAAGCGTTGCGAGTAAGCGTAAGCACAGAAAGCCAAGACTCAAACACTGGAGCATGAAGGCAGAAACGCTTGGCGATCTGCTTTTTGAGTCCTTTATCTTTCAAGTTCCTGTAGTACATATTCACGCTATCCATTGGGAGAAGTTCACCAAGAATCCATGCTGGTGGAAAAGGTTCTGTATATGTTCTTTTGAAGTGTTCTATAAAGTCTTCAGTAGAACGTTCATACTCCTTCGACAACATTGCCATACTATTGACGAAAATGGACTGATCACGAAAATGTGCTGAATTGGTAAGCCAATATATATCACCAGTCCGTTCAGCCGTCATATTCATTACGGCTTCTCTTACAGCAATTTCGATCTTCTCAATCTCGTTAAAAAGGAGTAAGCGCAACTTTTTGTCAAAGCGATAAAGCATCATCACTTTGTTAAATGTAGCACCTTCCTTATACAGATGAAGAATCTTTGGAGTCTTCAACAAAGGATGCATATACGCAGACAATCGATAATAGCCAATGCTCTCCAAATACAATTGAGCCTTTTGCCTATCATTGATTATCAATCCACGATTTTCCAATAAGGTTACAAGTTCTCGTGGAGTCTTGTAATCTTTTCCGAAATTTCTCTTTGTCATAGCTTATAAACAAAAAAGCCCAGCCTATTTAAGCATTGTAAAGAGGCTCGGCTGGAACTAACGCTGCAAAAATACAAATAATCGTTGAGAATACAAACTTTTTGGCAAGAAAAATTATGCAAAAGTGGATTTCAATGTAAAAGTGTTACCTTTGTAGGGTCTATACCCATACCGAAAGCCCCGATGGGCAGAGGTTGGGCAGGCATACATATGGTGTATTTATTATCAGTTGATTATCAGTGTTATACGCTCTAAACAGTAGAATAGTGACCGCATGGATTCTGATTAGATACGAAAAGGTGAAGATTTAACGTTTTGACCTTCTGTCACACCAAAATAACAGGAAATGTGGGTGATGTGGGGTGGTTAGCAGTCACTCCATATTGCTTTTTATTGCCACAGAGGTTCGGTTTCCCAACCAGCAGGAAACCAAGCACCAAACACCCCCAAAAAAACGCAGTGGGCTTCAAGTGCCAACGCAAGTACTTTCGTTGGCTGTTGAAAGTACTTGCGATGGCCATCGCAAGTATGTTCATTTTTTAAGCCATTTTTTCTCATTTTTCAAGGCAACGATGACAAACACTACAATAATCAACATAAACAATCTGAAACTACAATAATCTGCGCAGACATAATGAAACAACATGATGAAACAAACATTCTGCACCAACAACAAGCACAGACAATCAGCGCCACGAATGAGCAACCCCGAATCATCGGAAGAGAAAATTACGAGCGATATGCAGACATGATCAACTATCAGGAGAAAGTAGTATGAAAGTTTGATAAATAATCTTTAAATAAACATAATTTAACAACAAGAAAACTATAACGTCACAAATATTTTCCTAACTTTGCAACCTATTTTATTGAAACAGAAATGAAACATCGTATTTTAAGCATGACAATGTCGCTTTGCCTCGGTTGCACGATCAGTGCGCAAAGCGCAGAAAAGGTTGTACCCATCAAGTATGGAAACATGGATAACTGGGTAATCAGAAACATCAAAGAATCGGGTATTATTGGTGGTAACAAGAAGGTGGTTTACGCCGTTGGCCCTTCGATGACTATCAACGGTAATACACCCTACACGAATAAGGGCGGTTCGCCTTGGGCCACCTCGAATGTGCTGGCACATGTGTCGGGCATCTATAAAACAAACAACTCGGTGTATCGTGACAAGCACGAGAACGGTTATTGTGCAAAGCTCGAGACACACATCGAGAAGGTGAAGGTACTGGGACTTATCAATATCAAAGTGCTTGCCGCAGGTTCGCTCTTCTTGGGCGACGTGAGAGAACCTATCACAGGCACAAAGGATGGACCTAAAGCTATCAACTGGGGTATCCCTTTCACACATCGTCCCAAGGCCGTGCGCTTCGATTATAAGACATTGTTGCCTAACGTAGCCAACCGTATCAAGCAGAATGGTTTTAGCAGTGCCTCAAAAGTGGCAGGACGTGACTATGCCATTGCTGTGCTCTATCTGCAAAAGCGCCATGAGGATGCTCAGGGCAATATCACAGCAAAGCGTGTGGGAACCATGGTGGTGAAATATAGCAAGAGCACCAATGGATGGGTAAACGATGCTACATACACCATCCATTACGGAGACATTCGCCATATGGCAGGCTATGACGCTTCGTTGATGGGTCTTCGTAGTTGCGATTATGCCCGCAACAGCAAGGGCAAGAGTGTCATCATCAAGGAGACAGGATGGGCATCAGCCAACGAGACTCCTTCTCATCTCATCCTGCAGTTCTCTTCGAGTCATGGTGGTGCTTATATCGGCACTCCTGGCAATACGCTGTGGATAGACAACGTGGCACTGGTGTACTAAAAAATCTCGGCTTAACTAACTCATTTTTATTATATATACATTATTTATATATATATATGAAGCTGTCACTACTCACATGCCTCACATGGCTTCTCTTGCCTACACTTAGTATGGCAGGAGAGGAAGCCCCTATCTTCACCCAACCAGTCGTGAAGGAGGAAGCAGAGGTAAGAATAGGAGAAAAAGTGGTCGAAACTGAGGACGAAAAAGAGAGCGAAGAGGACGGAAAGGTGGAAGCAAAGAAGAACGAGAAGAAATCGTTCATAACACGGCTACTCGACTATTTCAACGATGCGAACAAGAAGAACGATAAGCGTTTTGACTTTAGCATCATCGGTGGTCCTCACTATGCCACAGACACGAAGTTGGGATTGGGATTGGTGGCAGCAGGTATCTATCGCTCCGACCCTTCCGACTCGTTGCTCTTGCCCTCCAACGTGTCGCTCTTCGGTGACGTGAGCACCGTGGGATTCTATCTGCTCGGAGTAAGAGGTACTCATATTTTCCCACGCGACCGCTATCGTGCAGTCTATACGCTCTACTTCTATTCATTCCCTTGTAAGTTTTGGGGAATGGGATTCGACATGGGCGACAACGACGACAACAAGAGCGATATGAAGCGATGGCAGGTACACGTAAAGGGAAGTTTTCTATGGAATCTTGGAAGCAACCTCTTTCTCGGCCCTTCTTTGGCTTACGATTACATCATCGGCAAGGACATGGAGCGCCCTGAACTTTTGGCAGGAATGGACCGACATACCGACAACTATGGTGTGGGCTTCACCTTCATGTTGGATAATCGTGACAACCTCACTTTCCCGCATCGTGGCTATTTCGTCAACTTGACGCAGATGGTACGCCCTCGTTTTTTAGGCAACGACTATGCCTTCAGCACCACCGAACTTCAGATGAATGCCTATCAGCAACCTTGGCATGGAGCTGTACTGGCTGAAGATGTGCGCTCGACATTCAACTTTGGAAATCCCTCGTGGGGCATGATGGCGCAACTCGGTGGAAGCAATGCGATGCGTGGTTACTATGAGGGTAGATATCGTGACAAGCACATGATACAAGGCACTGTGGAATTGCGACAGCATGTATGGAAACGCAATTCTGTCACCGCTTGGGTGGGCGCTGGAACCGTGTTCCCTAAGTTCAGCCAGATGAGAAGCCGACACATCTTGCCTAACTTCGGACTGGGCTACAGATGGGAGTTTAAGAAGAATGTGAACGTGCGCCTCGACTATGGCTTCGGCAAGAGTGGACAGAGTGGATTCCTCTTTAATATCAACGAGGCTTTCTGAAAGAATATTTCAGGAGTTAAGGGAGTTAAGGGAGTTAAGGAGTTAAGGAGTTAAGACAACAGTCTTATTGCTTGAATTCAAACCCACAAAGGCATTTGTCTTAACTCCTCAGCGACCGAAGGGAGCGATAACTCCTTAACTTCTGAAAATAACTCCTGAAACTTACACTAATTCAAACAATACACAACATGAAATCATTCAACAAATTTATATATTGGTATGCCGTCATAGCGCTTACCGTACCCAATGTGGCACTCTGCTTCAGCGAGGGTCTGAATGTGTGGGCATCCTTAGCCAACATCGTGCTGCCCTTTGCCGTCTATATGGCTCTGATGAGCTTGTGCCGCAAGGCAGGAAAGATGGTGTGGTGGCTCTTCTTGCTTATCTTCTTTGCAGCCTTCCAAATCGTACTGCTCTACCTCTTCGGCAAGGGCGTCATAGCCGTGGATATGTTCCTCAACTTAGTGACGACAAATCCTGGCGAGGCAATGGAGTTGCTCGACAATTTGATTCCTGGTGTGGCGAGTGTCTTCATCCTTTACTTGCCACTACAGACTTTGGGTGTGGTATCTATACGAAGCAAGAAGTCACCTGTATTGTCGGATGGATTCAGAAAGCGTTGTCGTCAGTGGGCAGCAGGCATAGCCGTGGTAGGCTGTGGCTGTATGGCTATGGCCTATCTCTCTGATACACAGCACGACAAAAGCGAGCACGATGTAACATCCGAAGCCAACACGGCACAATATAGCGTGCTCGATGCCCTCTACCCCGTCAATGCCTTCTATAACCTCTATCTTGCCGTGAAGCGCAACAACGCATCCATCCACTACAAGGATGCTTCTGCCAACTTCCACTTCGAGGCTCAGGCAACGCATCCCGAGGACTCCTGCGAGGTCTACGTCATGGTGATAGGCGAGACGGCTCGTGCCATGAACTTCAGTCTCTATGGCTATCAGCGCGACACCAACCCCAAATTAGGAAAGACGGAAGGACTGGTGGTATTTGACGATGTCACCACACAGTCGAACACAACCCACAAGAGTGTGCCTATGCTCCTCTCACAGGCTTCAGCCACCGACTTTGAGCGTCTCTTCCACGAGAAAGGCATCCTGCAGGCTTATCGCGAGGCAGGGTTTCACACCGTGTTTCTGAGCAATCAGCGCCCCAACCACTCCTTCATCGACTTCCTGGGCGAACAGGCCGACCAGTGGCTCTTCCTCAAGACGGGCGACGGCAACCAGGCAGGCCGTGAGCTCGCTGGAGCCACCAGCAAGGATGGCAACTACTATGATGCCGACCTGTTACCCATCCTCGACAAGATACTGAGTCAGAAACGCAAGAAGGAATTCATCGTGCTCCACACCTATGGTTCTCACTTCAACTACATGGAGCGCTATCCCCGAGAGATGGCACATTTCCTGCCCGACACACATTGCGAGGCCAAGCAGGAGAATCGTCCCGACCTCATCAATGCTTACGACAACACCATTCGCTATACCGACTTTGTGCTCAGTGGCGTGATAGAACGCCTAAGGAAACATGGTGGTATGAGCGCCATGCTCTATACGAGCGATCACGGCGAAAACATCTTCGACGATGCCCACAAACTCTTCTTGCACGCTTCACCCCGAGCTTCGGAGTATGAGTTGCGTGTACCCTTCTTGGTATGGACATCACAGAGTTTTCGCCAACTGTTGCCTGAGGTTAGTAGGGCTCTCTCTGCCAATAGCCACAAGCAGGCACAGAGTAGTCGTTCTGCCTTCCACACCATGCTCAACATCGGTGGCATCAGTACGCGCTATCTGCAAACACACATGTCACTGGCAAGTATGCAATACCAGCCAGCCCCATTGCTCTATCTCAACGACCATAATGAGGCTATCCCACAAGCTGAATGTGGATTTTAGTATATCAAAAACTTTCTCTTTTCCTTCTCTATATCAGTTTTTTGCTGTAATTTTGCACGCGAATAAGTCAATAACAGTAGAAAACAATGGACTCAACACGCAAAATCGAAAAAGTAAGTTTGCGCAACCTCCACATGGAGGACTACGACCAACTCGCCAAATCGTTCAAGCGCATCTATGCCGACTCGGACGTATTTTGGACTCGTTCTCAAATCAAGAAACTCATCACCATCTTCCCAGAAGGACAGGTTGTCATCATCGTTGACGACAAGATTGTGGGATGTGCTCTCTCCATCATCGTCAACTACAACATGGTGAAGGGCGACCACACCTATGCCCAAGTGACAGGTAACGAAACCTTCAACACCCACGACGCCAAAGGTAACATCCTCTATGGCATCGAGGTATTCATCCACCCCGACTATCGTGGGCTCCGCCTGGCACGACGTATGTACGAGTACCGCAAAGAGCTCTGCGAGAAGCTCAACCTCAAGGCCATCATGTTTGGAGGACGCATCCCCAACTATCACAAGTATGCCGACCAGATGCGCCCCAAGGAGTACATCGAGAAGGTGCGCAGTCGTGAAATCTACGACCCCGTGCTCACCTTCCAGCTATCCAACGACTTCCACGTGCGTCGTGTGATACGCAACTATCTGCCCAGCGATGAGGAGAGCGAACACTGTGCCACCCTGTTGCAGTGGGACAACATCTACTATCAGCCACCTACAGACTCCTATGTAGACCGCAAGCCCACCGTGCGCATCGGTCTCGTGCAGTGGCAGATGCGCCCTTATGCATCGGTCGACGACCTCTTCGAGCAGGTGGAGTTCTTCGTCGATTCGGTGAGCGACTATAAGAGTGACTTCATCCTCTTCCCCGAATACTTCAACGCCCCACTGATGGCTAAGTTCAACGATATGGGCGAGGCACAGAGCATCCGCCAGATGGCACAATACACCGAGCAGATACGCGACCGGTTCCGTGAGCTTGCCATCAGCTATAACATCAATATCATTACGGGTAGTATGCCTTACGTCAAAGACGACGGTGCCCTCTACAACGTGGGCTTCCTGTGCCGTAGAGACGGAAGCGTGGATATGTACGAAAAGATTCATGTCACCCCCGACGAGCAGAAGTGCTGGGGTCTTACAGGCGGAAGCCGCATACAGACCTTCGACACCGACTGTGGCAAGATAGGTATCGTCATCTGTTACGACGTAGAGTTCCCCGAGCTCTCACGACTCATGGCGCAAGACGGTATGCAGATACTCTTCGTTCCCTTCATGACCGACACACAGAATGCTTATTCACGTGTGCGTGTATGTGCTCAGGCACGTGCCATCGAGAACGAGTGTTATGTTGCCATAGCGGGTAGTGTGGGCAACCTGCCTCGTGTGCACAACATGGACATACAGTATGCGCAGAGTGCCGTGTTCACACCTTGCGACTTCGCTTTCCCCAACGATGGTAAGCGCTCGGAAGCCACCCCTAACACCGAGATGATACTCGTCTCTGACGTCGACCTCAACTTGCTCAACGAGCTCCATACCTATGGAGCTGTGCGCAACCTGCGCGACCGACGAAAAGACCTCTACGAACTGAAGAAAAAATAACGATGTACAAGATAGACATTACAGAGCGTACACTCCACTTCAAACAGCCTGCTGGCACCTCACGGGGCGTCTACACCACCAGGCACAGCTTCTACCTCTCCCTCACCTCTGACGAGCATCCCCATGTCAGGGGCATAGGCGAATGTGCCACCCTGCCCGACCTGAGTTGCGATGCCAAGCCCGAATACGAGCTCACGCTTCGACAGGTATGCCAAATGGTGGAGCAGATGGGGCGCATCCCCTACGACATGATACGTGCCTACCCCAGCATCACCTTCGGACTGGAGACCGCCTTTGCCGACTTCTTCAGGCAAAGCCCCGCTATCGACGTACCAGCATGGGCTAAAGACTTAGGCGACCTCTACGACACTCCCTTCGCACGGGGCGAAGAGGGCATCACGATCAACGGACTGGTGTGGATGGGCACCTATGAAGAGATGCTTGCCCGACTGGAGGAGAAACTGAAGAGCGGATTCCACTGCGTGAAACTCAAGATAGGCGCCATCGACTTCTTCAAGGAGCTCGACCTCATCAAGCGCATACGAAAAGTTTACAGCAAAGAGCAGGTAGAACTCCGTGTAGATGCCAATGGAGGGTTCGACCCCGAAAATGCCATGAGCCGACTGGAAGCATTATCGGCATACGACATCCACTCCATAGAACAGCCCATACGCCAGCACCAGTGGCCCAAGATGGCAGCACTCTGCCAACAGTCGCCCCTGCCCATAGCCCTCGACGAGGAGCTCATCGGCGTGAACGTGCGCTCCATGAAGCAGGCATTGCTCGACACCATACGCCCTCAGTACATCGTCTTGAAACCCTCGCTCCACGGAGGCATCTATGGCTGTCAGGAGTGGATACAGCTGGCAAGCGAACGAGGCATCGGGAGCTGGATTACATCGGCCCTGGAGAGCAACGTGGGACTCAACGCCATCGCCCATTTCTGCGCCAAGACCTATGGTCCCGGGGTCTCCATGCCACAAGGCCTTGGCACCGGTCAACTCTTCACCGACAACATCCCCATGCCTTTGGAAATCAGAGGAGAGAAGATTTTTATTAATGGTTGATTTCTCAGGAGTTAAAGGAGTTAAAGGAGTTAAGACAACAGTCTTATTGCTTGAATTCAAACCCACAAGTCTAAGCAAGATGAAGCCGATAAAGTTAAGACAACAGTCTTATTGCTTGAATTCAAACCCACAAAAGCATTTGTCTTAACTCCTCAGCGACCGAAGGGAGCGATAACTCCTTAACTCCCTTAACTCCTGAAAATAACTTCTTAACTCCCTTAACTCCTGAAAATAACTTCTTAACTCCTGAAAAATTAAAATTCCCCTCATGGAACTAACAGAATTTCTTGCCGAATGGCACAATGATAACGACCGTATTTTGGTACACACCAGCGGTTCGACGGGCAAGCCCAAACCCATGATGGTGGAGAAGAAGCGTATGCTCAACTCAGCCCGCATCACGTGCGACTTCTTAGGACTGAAGCCAGGCGACACCGCCCTGCTCTGCATGTCGCTCGACTATATAGCGGGCAAGATGATGGTGGTAAGGAGTCTGCAACGAGGTTTACAGCTCACGTGCGTCAACCCGAGCAGTCATCCCTTGGCAGACGACACACTGCCCGACTTCACCTTTGCCGCCATGGTACCCATGCAGGTGTACAACACCCTGAAAGTGCCCCGCGAGCGCGAACGGCTCATGCACATTCGTCACCTCATCATAGGCGGAGGAGCCATCAGCGACGAGTTAGCTCAGATGATTAAGCCCCTGCCCAACGCCGTGTGGAGCACCTATGGCATGACCGAGACCCTGTCGCACATCGCCCTGCGTCGCCTCAATGGTCCTGATGCCAGCCTCTGGTATACCCCTTTCGATGGTGTGGAGGTGAGCCTCAATGCCGAGGGATGCCTTGTCATCGATGCGCCCCAGGTATGTGCCGAGCCCCTTGCCACCAACGACATCGCCGAGCTCAGCACCGATGCCCGCACGGGCAAGACGCTCTTTCGCATCAAGGGTCGCAAGGACAACGTGATCTGTAGTGGTGGTATTAAGATTCAGATAGAAGAAGTAGAAGAAGCCCTGCGCCCCTATCTGTCGGACCCCTTTATGATTGTAAAAAAGCAAGATGCCATGTTGGGCGAGATGGCTGTCTTGCTCACAGAGGGCGAAAACCTTACCCTCGTAGAAGAAAAATGCAGAAACACCCTACCCCCATATTGGGTACCACGGATGTTTCTGCATATTGATGCCCTGCCTCTCACCGAGACAGGCAAGCCTAAACGCTCAGGATTTGTGATTTAGGTCAACACTATGATTCTTTTACTAAATAAACCAATACCTCATCTCCTCTCCACACCATTGACGCCATAACGATGGCAGGGCGTGGTGATGACGATGCCTTGCTCATCAGCCACCTTGCGTACCACCGACTTGCGAGCTTCGGCAGTAGTCGAAGAGATGCCCGTATCGTCGCCAGCCACAGTGAGCAGCAATGTTGTCTCAGCACCACCATCCATCATACGAGCCGTGATGATGGTAGAGCCCTCAGCCTTCAGCGTGACAAATCCACCATTCACCGTTGCCACAGTCTCATTGCTACTCGTCCACACGATGCGATGGTCGGTGACCGCCTTAGGCGACACCGTGGGCTTGAGGGCCACATAACCTTCCGAGAGGGCCACAGTCATCTCGGTATCATCAAAGGCGAGCGATGTAGACACTTCAGCCTCGTTCTGCTTCACCTTGCGATAAAGGAAAGGCAAAGGCATCTTCGTAGAGGTATAAAGATTGAAGCGAGCATAGCTCTCAGCAGGAACATTGAAGCGCAACGTACCATAATCGGTGTTGGTGCTTGCGATGGTGGCACCCTCGTAATCCAAGGCAATCGTCCAGGTGGTGACACCCGCATCCCAAGCCAAAGCCCCTTTGCCCATGGCACCGAGCTTACGACCATGCTGATCGGTGAGCATCCAGTGGGTGTTATCGGCAGACTTATTCAAGGTGAAGCGCAGCACCTCAGGGTCGGTGACATCCGTGGTGGAAGCCACAGCAATGGCATCCAGGTAATGAGAGGTAGACTGTATGCCGTCGATGTCGGCAGCAGCATATCCATTGCGGAATATCATCAGTTCATCGCCCTCTTGCAGAGTGCTCTTCTTCTCCAATTTCTCATAGCTCCATCCCAAGGGCGACTCGAGAGTAGTGCCAGGAGCCTCGTCGTACTCTATCGTGATGGCGTCGACGTAGACGGAACCTTCGCTTGTGCCACCCTGCAGAGTGATGTTGGCGATATCGGAAGCAAAGGATTCTGCCTCCACCACCTTGGCGATGTCGACATACACCCCGAGGTCTTTAGACACCCATTGTCCGAACCACGAAGCATCAGCAAAATCGCACGGACGGAAGGTATAGAGAGCCTTCTCGCCGTCGTGCACAGAGAAGCCCACCTGTCCCCTCTTGTTGTTGGAGCACATGCTGAAGGTGATGCCCTTGATGGTGCATCCCTGCCATCCACTGAGCCACAGCATGGCTTTCTTGTTGCGTGGTATCTGGTTGTAGCGATTGCCCGTGGTGGCACCATACTCGTTCTCAAACCAGGCATACGCCCCCTTTGGCACTTGTCCCGATGCCGAGAGGATGAAGTCTTGCGTCGACTTGTTGTACTCCACGATTCTGTATACCACCTCGGCGGCATGCACGCCAGCCGACACCATGAGCAGCATAGCCATGGCGATGGTCTTGAGTACTGAAAGCTTTATTTTTTTCTTCATACTATAATTATTATGTTGTTTAAAAGGAGCGTTTCTTTTGGGGATAACTCTCTCTGAAAAATATTCCGAAAAAATAATCCTCCCGCAAAATAGCTCTCCTTCTTTCATTCGAAAGAAGCCCGTCAAGGGAACTGTGGATAGTCGTCGAAGCGGGGCTTGCGCTTCTCAAGGAAGGCCTTGCCGCCCTCCTGCGCCTCGTCCATGGTGTAATAGAGCATGGTGGCATCGCCAGCCAACTCCTGGATGCCAGCCTGTCCGTCGAGCTCGGCATTGAGTCCTGCCTTGATCATGCGCAATGCCAAGGGCGAGCGTTCCATCATGATCTCTGCCCACTCCACACAGGTGTCCTCCAGCTCGGAGAGGGGCACCACCTTGTTGACCATGCCCATCTCTTCTGCCTCACGGGCGCTGTACTGCTTGCAGAGAAACCATATCTCGCGTGCCTTCTTCTGTCCCACCATGCGTGCTAAGTATGAGGCTCCGAAGCCTGCATCAAAACTGCCCACCTTAGGACCTGTCTGTCCGAAGATGGCATTCTCGGAGGCGATGGTGAGGTCGCACATCACATGGAGCACATGACCGCCACCGATGGCATAGCCGTTCACCATGGCGATGACGGGCTTGGGCAGTCGGCGTATCTGCATCTGCACGTCGAGCACATTGAGGCGTGGCACTCCGTCGGTTCCTACATATCCGCCACGTCCCTTGACGTGCATGTCGCCTCCTGCACAGAACGCCTTGTCGCCTGCTCCGGTGAGGATGACTACTCGTATATTCTGACTCTCACGGCAATAGCTGAAGGCCTGCGACATCTCCCATGTGGTGAGGGGTGTGAAGGCATTGCGATAACGCTCTCGGTTGATGGTTATCTTGGCTATGTGGTGATACTCCTCGAAGATGATTTCCTTGAAATCAAATCCTTCTATCTTTTTCCATTCTCTCATCCTTTTGTTTGATATTTTTAATGCTTTGCTTTTTATTTTTTAATGTTTTTGAGGGTGCTTGGTGCTTGTTTTTTTGTGTGTGGTTAGATTGTTGATATGTCAACTCAACAATCCCTCCACAGCCTCGTTGTCGGCATCGATGTCGGTGAACACCTCTAAGAGCATCGGGCGGTCGGACTCGGTGTGGATGAGCCAGTCGATGCCCTGTCGCAGGGAGACCATATCGTCGGCATTCTGATAAGCCACTCTCTGTGCCTGGCAGATGTGATAAGCCGAGGTGACATGCTCTGCCATGACCAAACGCTCACGAGCTGCACTCTGCTTCAATCCCTGGAACTTTCCAAAGATGGCTCCTCCACCGTTGTTGAGCAGGAGGATGCGCAGACTGCCGTTGAGGTTCTGATTCCACAGGGCGTTCTGATCGTAGAAGAAGCTCAGGTCGCCCAGCACGCAGAACACTTTCTGCTGGCTCTTGGCATCGGGATGTCTATACTCAGAGAGCGCTATCGACAATCCTGCTGCTGCAGAGAGCGTGCCCTCGATGCCGTTGACGCCACGACAGCAATGCACATACTGGCAGGCGTAGATGCCCGCCAGGCGGATGGGCATGCTGTTGCCATAGAAGAGAAGGCACTCGCTCGTGTCGCCCAGCACGGAGTGGGCAAGATACTCCTGTTGGAAGTATTTCACTGCCGCCATGCTGCTGTAGGGCGGCTCATAGTCGTAGGCGTGCCGCTTGGCCGCACGCAGAGCCCAGAACCACCGGTCCTTGAAGTCGCTCACATCGGCATCGTAGGCCTGGTCGTAATCGGTCATGGCAGAGGCCAGCTGGTCGGGGTCGCACTGGAAGATACGGTCTATGTGCATGAAGGTGTCCACCATCTCGCCGTCCTTGCTCACCCGCCACACCTTGGCTCCACCTCCGCCCTGCTCCCTGCTGCGGGCTGCCCGTCGCAGGAACTGCTTGAGGCGCTTGCTCACTAACGTGCCGCCCACATAGAGGATGAAGTCGGGCATGAGGTCCTCGACATCGTAGGTCGCCATGCGTCGCCGCATCACGGGCACCTCTATCTCTCCTTTCTCCAACCGGGCGAGCACCTCCTCGAAACTGCTTGCCAAGAGGTTGCTGGAGTAGTCGTGCGAGGCGGGGTCCTTGCTCGACGTGCCGAGAGCGGTGGGCTCGATGAGCGTCACTGCCCACGAGCTGATGTTCTTGATGCCATAGAGCGAGGTCGAGGGATAGTCTTGTCCTACGACGATCATCGGCTTGCGGGCGTTCAGGAAGTCGAGCAGGTCGCCATAGTGGAATCCGCCTCCGTAGAGACCAGTCTTCACATAGTCTACCCAGTGGGTATGGGGGAGCTCCTTCTGGGTAAACTCGTAGAGGGGCTCGGCTATCTGGATATTGATATGTACGGGGCCTACCTTGCGATGCACACAGTCGAGGATGGCCTCGTGGGCCTGGCGCTCGCAATACCATGCCTGCTCGTCGTGCATCTGGACGGAGGCGGGATGGTCTTTTATCAGAGGGGGTATCATCGGCAGATTGACACTTCGGTTCACCATCTGTCCGAAGACGTGGGCCTGGAGCAGGGTCTGGCCGTCCTGCTGTCCTATCCATGCCTCGGGACGGTCGGCAGAGATGACCACAAGGGGCAACTTCTGATAATAGGCCTCGGCTATAGCGGGATAGACATTGAGCAGGGCTGAGCCTGACGTGACGCACACCGCCACGGGGTCGGGACAGGAACTGAAGACGCTCTTCATCGCCATTCCTAAAGCCATGAAGCCTGCACTACGCTCATCGGTGACGGGATAGCACGTGATGCCCGCCAGCTCGTTGAAGTTGTGCACCAAAGGGGCATTCCTGCTTCCTGGACACACCACGATGCGTCTTACGCCGTGACTCTTGAGTACACTGGTCAGGATATTGACATTTTCGATATTGCTATACATTTTTTTATGAATGTTTAATTTCAGGAGTTAAAGGAGTTAAGGAGTTATCGCTCCCT
>ERZ1026894.1343-NODE-1343-length-14681-cov-17.919595_pt1 | contig 14681 bp, 10 predicted proteins | sample MGYA00380177_ERZ1026894 | MGnify/ENA primary metagenome ERZ1026894 (study PRJEB33269, sample SAMEA4719813) | human gut metagenome | biome: human-associated habitat; feature: organic feature; material: feces | place: Cameroon | collected 2013-10 ... | reverse complement strand
TTGCGGAGAACTGCCAATAAATGTGGAGCGCCCTTTGCGACACATTTATGAATTGGGTGCATGGCTCGTAACGTAGGGTTGCCGTAGACCACTCTGGGAATTCTGTTTGTATTAAAAACGCCATTTTTTGCTAAAAAAATACAAAAACATTAGATTTTGCCATGCAAAACGCTGTTATTTTCGCTGGGCGTGCAAAATGAAGAAATTCCGTACAAAAATGCCTGATTTGGGAACTTTTTTGTACGGAATTCATTGTTTTTAGGGTTTTTACACCAAACTGGAGAGCTACGAAAGCATAGCCACTCTAGAGAACAAGAAAGACCTGGCGTGGGCACTTGCGCACAAATCCCAGTCTTATTCGATACGCGGGGCGTAATCATCAATAATAGTCAATTAAGCCCCGGCAGTTTATGTTGCGCGGGGCGTGATCATCAATAATAGCCAATTAAGCCCCGGCAGTTTATGTTGCGCGGGGCGTGATCATCAATAATAGTTAATTAAGCCCCGGTAGTTTATGTTGCGCGGGGCGTGATCATCAATAATAGTCAATTAAGCCCCGGCAGTTTATGTTGCGCGGGGCGTAATCATCAATTATAGTCAATTAAGCCCTGGTAGCTTTCATTACGCGGGGTGTGATCATCAAATCTTGTGTGTAACGCCCCGTACCTTGGTTTAAGGGCACAGACTAGCTTCTTCCTGTCTCCTGTGCCCATGTTGTGGCGGAAGAAGGGCACAGACTAGCTTCTTCCTGTCTCCTGTGCCCACGCTGAGGCGGAAGAAGGGTACAGACTAGCTTGTTCCTATCTCCTGTGCCCACGTTGTGGCGGAAGAAGGGTACAGAGAAGCTTGCTCCTGTCTCCTGTGCCCACACTGAGGCAAAAGAATGGGCACAGGCGGGCGTTCGTCTGGCCTACGGCAACCCTACGTTACGAGTCATGCATTCAATTCATAAATGTGTCGCAAAAGGCGCGCCACATTTATTGGCAACCCACCGCAATGAGCCACGCTATTTATAAGATTGTCAGCAAAAAACGCTGCCAATCGTATTTCTCTTCGCGGCGTTCGCCGCATCACGGCATAAGTAAAGACAGCGATTTGTGCGCAAGCGCCCATCGCTGTCCTCACTATGCCTATGCGCGGCTCATTGCTCAGCGAAAACTGTATATATCCCCGCGGCGCAGTAGGGCATCAGCAGCAGGCTATACAGGAAGATATAGCGGGAATTGGCTTCCCAGAGGATATGGAACAGGAAGCCTCCGAGTACAGCGATGAGTCCCACATAGAGATACAGGGAATCTGTGCCGCTGCTCTGCGGAGCCGTGGCGGTGTTCTTCCGTTTGCGATGAACTGCGTTTACGCAGAACACCAGCGTACCCAGATACAGCACATTCTGCCAGGCATTGCCCCATTCGATATAGGCAGAACTGAGGGACCCGTCATAGACTTCCTGGAAGAATCTACTCCGTCCGCCGTAAGCGGCAAGGGTCGCCTGGCGGCTGGCGTAGGTGCCGTCCGCCCACTGGGACAGATGCTTGCGGGCATAGAAGTCCACAGTATATCCCGGATGTTCCCGGAAGTATGCCAGGCGCTCCAAAACTGCCTGCCGGCTGATCTCATTTGCCAGAGCAGAATCCATTCCGGCGGCATCGTAGGTATCGATATTGAAACCGTTATACCAACCGCATCCCCGGGAGGCTTCCTGCATTCCCATGGCAAAATACGACATGGCGGTGACACCGGAGCTTAACGTGTTACCGGCCTTTTTCTCATAACATTTCTGTACCAGAGGCAGAATCCCCACAGAAGTAACTGCAAGACATACCGCCATACCGAGCAGGCACAAGCGTGCACGAACGCTGCGTCCCGAACGCAGCGATTCGAAGAGCAGCACCAGCAGTACGGCGATGATCGGAATCAGTGAGTTCTTACGCAGCATTACACTCAAAGCGAGAAATAAGATGCTGCCGGCACCTGTAAAAAATGCAGACCGGGTGCAATGAAGCTTTGGAGACAATATTGTCTCGGAAGATGCCTCGGAGGCAAAAGGCTTCACCGACATTCCTTTACAGGAGATGTCAGAGGCGCGTCCCGGAAAAGTTATGCCGGACATCAGACGCAGCAACAGGTACAATCCCACGGACAATGCCGCGAAGGAAGGAATCTCCCCATAGACGAAGGAGCTGTACATGATCATGGGGAGATTACAGCATACCAGGAGCAGATAGCAGCAGGAGATCTCCTCCCAGTGTTCCCGCCACAGGTATTTTAAGGACAGATACTGGAACAGGACCGCCGTGCACAGCAGGCATACATAGATGAGCTTGATAAAATGCCAGGCAGGTGCGGAGATGCCGGTGAGGTTCCAGATCCGGAGGAACAGTTCTAAAAATGCCATCAGCCCGATCTGCTGTGGATAATAGGAGAGATAGGAGACGGTGGGGTGGATCACATCAAGATTTCCATGGATCCATTCCAGCGCCGCATTATATACGGACATGGCATCCGCAGCCGGAACGGTGCGCCCGAACAAAATCAATAGAACACCCAGACAGAAGATGAAACCCAAAGTAAAAATCAGAAGCCCCCGTCTGAATTTTCTCCCAAACTTATCATAGAAGTGAAGACAACCACAGAATAAGAGGCCAAAGCCTGCAAGCTCCAACAGATTCCACAGTGGATTATCAAGGCGAAACAGCACCTGTTGTGTCTCCATATTGTCGGCGTAGCAGGTGGTGAGAAAACTGCCCGCAAACAGCAGTACAGCAAGGAGCAGAATTAGAACTTTTACTGCGTAAAGAGATATTTTATATAACTTTTCCATGAAAAATATCCTTTCTGAAAAAAGTAGTGATAGCGCCAATATGCGGTCAGAAGTGCTCTTAACAGATATGATTATAGCATAAGTTTTTTTTATACCCAAGAAAAAAGCAAAAATAGTGGCTGTAAATGAATAAGCGTGGTACAATAAACTTTGTATAAGCACTTTTAACACAAAGAGATAAGAGGAATAGAAAATGGATAAAATCGCAGTACTGATTCCCTGCTACAATGAAGAGAAGACCATTGCTAAGGTAGTATCCGATGTGAAGAGGTTCCTGCCGGAGGCAGTGACGTATGTATATGACAATAACTCCACGGATCGCACGGTGGAACTGGCTACGCAGGCTGGGGCGATCGTACGTTATGAATATGCCCAGGGTAAGGGCAATGTGATCCGCAGAATGTTCCGGGAGATCGATGCGGAATGTTATCTGATGATCGACGGCGACGATACGTACCCCTTAGATTGTGCTGCGGAGATGGTGGATCGTGTGCTGAAGCACCAGGCTGATATGGTAGTGGGAGACAGGTTATCCTCCACTTATTTCACGGAGAATAAGCGCCCGTTCCATAACTTCGGCAACAGCCTGATGCGTGCGGGGATCAACAGCCTGTTCCGTGCCAATATCAAGGATATCATGACCGGGTACCGGGCATTCAGCTATGAATTCGTGAAGACTTTCCCGGTATTCTCCAAAGGATTTGAGATCGAGACGGAGATGACTATTCATGCGGTGAACTATAACATGCAGGTGGAGAATGTGGTGGTGGAATACCGCGACCGTCCGGAGGGCAGTGAATCCAAGCTGAACACATACAGCGACGGCTTCCGCGTCATCCGCAAGATGCTGCAGCTGTATAAAAATTATAAACCCATGCACTTCTTCGGAATGCTGGCATTACTGCTGACGATAATCTCTGTGATCTTATTCGTACCGGTACTTCTGGAGTATCTCAGTACCGGACTGGTGCCCAGATTCCCGACGCTGATCGCTTGCGGATTTATTCTGTTAGCGGGGATCCAGTCATTTTTCTCCGGCATGATGCTGGAAGTTATGGCGGCCAAGGACCGGAAGGATTTCGAGTACCGTCTGAACCGTGTACATGGGGAACATCAGGAACGTAAAGGATTGTAATATGCGGGAGACGAGAATACTTCCCAGACGTAGAGGGTATCTGTTGCTTGGCGTTCTGGGATGTCTGTTTGTATTTTTTGTAAAAACAGAAAAAGATCTGGCAGCAAACGGGAATATCCTGTGGACCGCCGGATATGTGGGAAGCACTTTGGCATGGTCGGTGATCCTGGGATGCGTGCTTGGAATAGCGGGGACCCGGGTGGTCTGCCATATAGCAGAGAATATTGCCGCAAGGCAGAATAGTCAGACGCAGAGCCAGGATAACATGGATGGCGCTGACGGCCGCCGGAAGGCAATAGGTTACAAAAGATTTGCTGCATGGATACAGAACCGTTCCGGCAGACAGGTGCTTCTGGGAAGCCTTCTGCTATTGTTACTTGCGTGGCTTCCGGTATATCTGGCATATTATCCGGGGATCTGTGCCTATGATGCGCCGGTGCAGACCGGTCAGATCATGGAGCATTACTATTTTGATCATCATCCCATCGTGCATACACTGTTTTTACAGGGAATGTTATGGCTGGGTTCCCACATCTTCGGCAGTGTGAATGCGGGCATGGCATGTTATACGGCAGCGCAGATGTTGCTGCTTGCAGGCAGCATGGCATATGGCATGTGGGTATTACACAGAAGAAAAGCCCCGGTGGCTGTTCAGTTGTCTGTGTTGTTACTTGGAATGTTTTTTCCGTTTCACTGGTACATGAGTGTCAGTATGACCAAGGATACCGTGTTCAGCGCATTTTTGTTATTACAGCTGGTGAGCCTGACGGATCTTCTTATGGAGGACCGCAGGAGTATCCGCCCCGGGATCCGGGATCTGCTATTCGGGATCGGAACCGTAGGAATGATTCTGTTTCGGAATAACGGAAAATATGCTATGATCGTATTGTTGGCTTTTTTATTCCTGATGTTCTGTTTTGGGAAATGGGCGAGGAAGCTCTGGGGGAGGCTGTTTGTGGTTAGCACGGTGGCTTTCGGCGTAGGGCTTTTTGTGCTGTCTGCAGTATTTAACATAACCCATGCGGAGCAGGGGGACAGACGGGAAATGTTAAGCATGCCGATCCAGCAGATGGCAAGGTGTATGGTCTATCACGGCGGGGTGGGAGTCCTCCCGGAGGATGACGGCACCATGACAGAGCAGGATAAGGCGCTGATCCATGATTTCATCCTGGATGAAGCGTATAGAGACTACGATCCGGGGATCGCGGATCCGGTAAAGCGCCATACCAACACGTATGTAGTGAGATATCGTTCCGGGGAGTTTATAAAGACCTATCTGCATCTGTTGAGTGCCTATCCGGGAGATATGATCAATGCCGCGCTGGCGGTGGATGCCGGATTTTTATCACCGTTCGATACGACCCATGCCATAGTGAACCAGACGGGAGAAAAGGAAGGACTGGGTTATGTGCAGACCCGTTGGGACGAGGGTGTGTTAAACGAAAGAGGCATCTATAAAGACAGTAAATTCCCGTGGCTGTATGAACGGCTGGAGAACTGGGCGGAGAATAACGGGTATCTGCGGATACCTTTGCTGAAATACATTTTCGTGCCGGGAAGTTATCTGTGGCTGTATCTGGGACTGGCAGCAGTACTGTTCATTACAGACAGGAAGCGCTTCTGTCTGCCGCTTGTCATCGTGGGAGGCTACTACGGCACGATGCTGCTGGGACCTACGGTGCAGATGCGTTATGTCTACCCGGTGATGCTGGCGCTTCCGTATCTGCTGGGGCTATTATGCAAGACAGTAACTGCGCAAGCTACGCCGGAAAGCATAAAAAAGCACAGAAAAGCATAGATAAAGCACAGAAAAGCATAGATAAAGCATAGATAAAACATAGATAAAACATAGATAGGTAAAACATAGATAGGTAAAACATAGATTAAGAAAACAAGGACAATATAGGATAACCAAATGGACAAGCTGATCATAGGAGCGGGGCTGTATGGACTGTATGCCGCGCTGTATTGTGCAAAAAAAGGGCAGCAGGTAGAAGTGCTGGAGATCGAGCAGGCACCTTTTACCAGAGCCACATATATTAATCAGGCGAGAGTGCACATGGGATATCACTATCCCCGTTCTCTGTCTACCGCTATGAAGTCGGCAGGATATTTCAAGCGTTTTGTGGAGGATTATTCCTTCTGTATTCATACGTCATTTGAGCAGATCTACGCTACTTCCGCCCATTTTTCCTGGACGGATGCGGCGGAATTTTTGAAATTCTGTAAGGACGGCGGGATCCCCTGCAAGGCACTTCCGGTGGAGGAATATTTTCAGCCGGGGCTGTGCGATGGTGCTTTTCTCACGGAGGAATACACCTATGATGCCCATATCCTGCGGGATTATTTTCTGGAAGAGATCGCAAAATATCCCGGTGTGAAGCTGCATTTTGGCAGAGAGATCACGAAGATCGTAAAGCTTACGGACTGTTATGAGGTGACCGCACTGCATGAGGGGCAGCAGGAAGTCTACCGGGCGCCCTTTGTGCTGAATGCCACCTATGCTTCTGTGAACCAGGTACTGGAAAAGGTGGAAGGCGTGACGACGGAACCTTTCGGACTGAAGTATGAATTGTGTGAGATCATTCTCTGCAAGGCAAGCGAGAAGATCCATAATATCGGCTTCACGGTGATGGACGGACCATTTTTCTCTATCATGCCCTTTGGCAGGACGGGATACCATTCCCTGACTTCGGTGACCTTTACACCTCATAAGACCAGCTACGATACCACACCCAGGTTCCCCTGCGTGGGACAGGATGGGAATATCTGCCGGAATGGGTGGCTGGGCAATTGCAATGACTGTCCGGGCAGACCGGAGAGCGCCTGGGAATATATGTCCACGCTGGCGAGAAAATATCTGCGGGAAGAGTACGGTTTTAGCTATGAGAAATCCCTGTTTTCCATGAAGCCGATCCTGAAGGCTTCGGAGATCGACGATTCGAGACCTACCGTGATCCGGGCAATTTCCACAGAACCCACATTGATCAGTGTACTGTCGGGCAAGATCAATACGGTATATGATCTGGATCCGTTTTTGGAGTGAGACACAGAGAAAGGCTATGGAGAAGAAAGTAATGCAAAATCAAGCAATTCTGAATAAAGAAAAAAATTTCGTGTCCTGTGTGCTTTATCTGCACAATGACGGCGCAGGCATCCGGGATTTCCTGAAAACGGTCTGCGGTACCATGGAAGAAAATTTTGAAAAATATGAGATCGTCTGTGTCAACGACTGCTGCATGGACAATACCGTAGAAGAGATCCATAAGTTCCTGGAAGAGAGCGGCACCCGCCATGTGGTCAGCATGATCAATTTAAGCTTTTATCAGGGCGTGGAGATGGCGATGAATGCCGGAAGAGATCTGGCGGTGGGAGATTTCCTGTTTGAGTTCGATAAATGTCTGCCGGATTTTGAACCGTCCCTGATCATGGAAGTATATCGCAGAGCCCTGGAGGGGTATGATGTGGTGGCAGCGGCACCGAAACATGATGTGGCGTTTACCTCCCGTCTGTTCTATGCGGTATATAATCTGGGAAGCCGCAACACGCACAAGCTTCGCCAGGAGAGATTCCGTATCATCTCCCGCCGGGCGGTGAACCGTGTGAACCAGATGAACGCGTACATCCCTTATCGTAAGGCAATGTACATGAATTGCGGACTGAAAGCGGACACGCTGGTCTATGATAATAAAAGCTTGGCAAGCAGTGGCAGGAACAGAGAGGAACGCAGTACCCGCAGCAGCCTGGCACTGGATACGCTGATCATATTTACCAACGTACTGGAGAAATTCTCCATGTTAGTGAGTGTGATCCTGTTCTCTGTCATGGTGATCATGTTCGGCTGGATCGTGTATTCCATTTTCAGCACGGTACGCCCCGTAGAAGGCTGGATGAGTCTGATGACGCTGATCTCCTTTGGCTTTTTCATGATGTCTGTGATGCTGACACTGATCTTCAAATATCTGTCCGTGATCCTGAACATGAGCTTTAAGAGACAGCGCTACGTAATAGAAGGAGTGGAAAAACTGACAAAATGATGTTTACGATTATTTTTCCGGTATTAAATGAACGCCTGCGTTTAGAGAGCGGTGTGACCCGCACGGTGGAATATCTGCACAAGATCGCTTTTGAAGATTATGAGATCATTATCGTGGATAACGGTTCCGAGGACGAGACACCGCAGATTGCAGAAGCGCTGTGCCAGAAATACGATAAAGTGCGATATGAGAGAATCAATGTCCGGGGTGTGGGCGCCGCATTCCGCAGAGGCGTGGAATTAAGCCATGGCGATGTGGTAGGCTACATGGACATTGACCTGTCTACCAATATCAAACACCTGGGAGAGGCCATTCATCTCTTCGAGACACAGAAGGAGATCCAGTATATTAACGGCAGCCGTTTCGCCAGAGAGTCCGATACGAAGGGCAGAAAATGGTATCGCAAGATCACTTCACAGGGGCTGTTGATCTTATTAAAATTATTCCTGCGGATGAAGTCTACGGATGCCATCTGCGGTTTTACCTTTGTACGCCGGGAGACGGCGATATCCCTGATCCGGGGCTGCAGTCAGGATAATGGGTGGTTCTACATGATCGAATTCCTGCTCCGGGCGGAGAAGAGAGGCGTGAAGATCCTGGATTATCCCGTGGAGTGGCAGGAAGATTATAATACGACGGTTAAGGTATTCAAGACGATCTGCAATTATCTGGTGCAGATCGCAAGGTTATTCAACGAGTTTTATATCAAGAAGCACATATAAGACAGCCACAGGGGGACGGAAAACGTAACAACGAAGGCTGAAGAGGCACGGATAGAAACGACCGGGAACGGAAGAAAGAAGGACGACAGAATGGCACATATTAAGAGAATCGATCTGACGAGAGATGTGGAGGCACATGCGGATGCATACAGAGAGGCAATTGAAAAGGTATGTAGGGAAACCGCATTTTCCGGCGGAAAATATGCGGACACCTTTGACAAGGAGTTCGCGGCGTACGTGGGAAGTAAGTATGCTAGCGGTGTGAATAACGGAACCTCCGCACTTCATCTGGCAATGTTAGCCCTGGGTGTGGGACCGGGAGATGAGGTCATCGTACCTGCCAACACTTATATTGCTACGGCGTGGGGCGTCAGCTACACCGGTGCAACACCGGTATTTGCGGACTGCACACCGGATACCTGGGAGATCGATCCTTCTGTGCTGGAAGCGAAGATCACGGATAAGACGAAGGGGATCATCGGGGTCCATCTCTATGGACAGCCTTTTGATTACGCAGGTGTCCGCGAGATTGCCGACCGTCACGGACTGTTTGTGGTGGAAGACTGCGCCCAGGCCCACGGTGCACAGTTCGAGGGCAGAAATGTGGGAACCTTGGGAGATCTGGCATGCTTCAGCTTCTACCCGGGGAAAAACCTGTATGCGTTCGGCGAAGGCGGCAGCGTGACCTGTGAGAAAGAAGAATACTATAAGCATATCGACCGCCTGAAAAATCAGGGCTGTGATGTGCGTTACTATCACGATGAGATCGGATATAATTACAGACTGGAGGGACTGCAGGGGGCAGTGCTGAGCGTCAGCTTAAAATATCTGCCGGAGTGGACGAAGAGACGTCAGGAGATCGGACACCGCTATATCCGGGAGATCACGAATCCTCTGATCACCATGCAGCATCATCCCGAGAATACCACACCGGTGTTCCATCTGTTTGTCATTACCGTTCCGGATCATGAGGACTTTATCCGCTATATGGCAGATCATGATGTGGAGTGCAACATGCATTATCCGGTGCCCTGTCATTTACAGAAGGCGTACGCGGACTTGGGATACCATCCGGGAGACTGTCCCAATGCGGAATACCTGGCAGACCACTGCGTGACGCTGCCCCTGTTCCCCGAGATGCGGGAAGAGGAGATACAGAGAGTCATTGCTCTGTGCAATGCATACAGACAGTAAGGAGAGAACAATTGCAGACAGTAACATCAGTAAATAACAGACCGGAAAATAAGGCATCGGAAGCAATTTCAGAGAAGTACCGGGATACGGAAGCCGGAATTTATCTGCGGCTCATGACCTATGAGGATACGGACCGGATCGTGGCATGGCGTAACAGCGATGCGGTCCGTAAAAATTTTATCTATCAGGCACTTTTCACCAGGCAGTCTCATGAGAACTGGATCCACACCCACGTGGAGACCGGGGATGTGGTGCAGATGATCATCTGTGATCTGGAGGGAGATAAGCCGCTGGGATCTGTGTATATCCGGGATATCGACAGACAGCATAACAAGGCGGAATACGGAATCTTCATCGGAGAAGCGTCTGCCAGAGGTCGGGGAATCGGTACGGCGACGGCGAAGCTGATGTTAAGGTATTGTTTTGAGGGGGAAAAGCTGCACAGAGTCTACCTGCGGGCACTGTCGGATAATCAGCAGGCAATCCGCAGCTATGAAAAGGCAGGATTTGTCAGAGAAGGACTGTTAAGAGACGATGTGTGTATTGATGGTGTGTACCGGGATATTGTCTGGATGGCAGCTGTGAATCCGGCAGATTAAGAAGGAGCAAGCAATAAAAATGGACAGAATAAAAAAAGTAAGTTTTGTGATCCCTTGTTACCGCTCGGAGCATACACTGCCCCATGTGGTTAAGGAGATCCGGGAGACCATGCAGAAGCTGACACAGTATACCTATGATATTTTTCTGATCAATGATGCGTCACCGGACAATACCATGGGGACGATCCGGGAACTGTGTGAGAAATACGATAATATCAAAGGAATCGGTTTCGCCAGAAATTTCGGGCAGCATGCGGCGTTGATGGCGGGACTACGGCATTCCGACGGCGATTATGTGGTGTGCCTGGACGATGACGGACAGACTCCGGCAGATGAAGTGGATAAGCTTCTGGGCAAATTGGAGGAAGGATATGACGCTGTGTATGCCAGCTATGAGCATAAGCAGCATTCCGCATTCCGGAATCTGGGAAGCAAAGTGAATGAACTGATGACCCGCATGATGTTAAATAAGCCGGCAGATCTGTACATTTCCAGCTATTTTGCGGTGAAACGGTTCGTGGTGGAGGATATGATCCGCTATGAGAATTCCTACCCTTATGTCATCGGTCTGGTACTCCGCGCGACCAAAAACATTATCAATGTACCGGTATGCCACAGAGAGCGGGAAGAGGGGAATTCCGGCTATACGCTGAAGAAACTGCTTGGACTGTGGTTCAACGGATTTACGGCATTTTCCGTGAAGCCGTTGCGGATCGCCACATCTCTGGGTGTGGGCTGCGCAGGACTTGGTTTCCTCTATGGGATCTACACGATCATCAAGAGACTGGTGAATCCCAATGTCCCCATGGGATTCAGTGCGCTGATGGCGGCGCTGGTATTTTTCGGCGGTATGATCATGATCATGCTGGGACTGATCGGGGAATATGTGGGACGTATCTATATCAGTATGAATAATTCTCCCCAGTATGTGATCCGGGAGAAGATCCATCTGGAGGAGTAGGGAGATCAATAATTTTATGAAGAAAAAGCAATTTACAGACTGGTGGAAACAGGATAAAAGATATCTGACCCTGCTGAAGGCAGTGCTGATGGCGCTGCTTCCTGTGGTGTGCTGTCTGGTACGGACAGCGGCGGAAGGCAGGAGCATCGGGCAGGTATATCTGCCGGCATCGGAATGGAACGATGAATTGTTTTATTTTAAGCAGGTGGAAGGCATTGTAAATTACGGATTTCCGAGAGGATTTTTCGGATTCAATGAAAGCCATGCATTGCAGCTTTCTTTTGCGGCGTGGAGTCCGGTACTGGTATTTCCCTGGATCCTGTGGGGGCTGCTGTTTGGATGGAATCTGATGTCTCCGGTGATCTGCAATATTGTCCTGCTGACCATCACGATGTTTGTATTTGTATGGCTGGTGAAGCCCACCTGGAAGCAGCTGGGGATCCTGACCATTCTGTTTAGTCTGTACACATTGTTTACGCGATATATGCTGTCCGGCATGCCTGAGGTCATCTGCTTTTGTATGCTGATCCTGTTCTACGGACTGGCAATGTCGTATCTGAAGCGGGAGACAAAAGGTAAGCTGATTGCCATGTTTGTCGTTTCTGTATTACTGACGCTGATGCGTCCGTATATGCTGTTATTCCTGATGCTGGCATGCTTTTTCTGGATCCGTAAGAACAAACGCGCCGGCTGGATCGGGTCATTTGCTGTCGTTGCAGTGACGGGAATTACGTATGTGCTGATCAAGCATTACCTGGGAGCGGAATATTTTACCCCGCTGTTTTACACAGACTGGATCACGACTTTTTTCACTGAGGGAATTGGTGCCGGATTTAAGAATTTCTTCGGAACCCTGCACTGGAAGGGACTGGAGTTTTACAGACACTGCATCGCCGGTGTGAAGACCGGACTGGCCTCCGGAGCCTTTTTTGACGGGTATCTGTTACTTTTGGCGATCCTGCTGGTACAGAGTATGCTGGATATCCGAAAACTGCGCCGCACACAATGGGCGGAACGGGGCGTAATGGAGCCGGAAGACGAAAAGAAAGCTCTGAAAAATCAGGTGATCATCGAAATACATTTTGCCATAAGCCTGATCGCTATGCTGTTTGCCCATCTGTTGATGTATAAAATGGTGGAAGGCAGTAAGCATTTCCTGACATTTATTGCAGCGGGAATTTTTATCGTAAGTATGCTGCAGACCAGATATTATAAAAAAGCGGTGCTTTTGGGAGCGGCTTTCCTGTATCTGTACAGCTATAAGGCGGTGGAACCTTATGATTATCAGGTTCCCTATGTGACGCAGGACAGGCAGGAGCAGGTGGACTACTGGCAACAGATCTTCGCTGAAAACCTGTCACTTACTACGGAAAATGTACCGAATTACGACAATGTGATCATCTGGACCTTCGGAGATGAGACACCGGAGGGCAATCAGAATCTGAAATGGCAGCTGTTATACAGTGCGCCGAAGGGCTTCGGTATCAGCTGTTGTGAGAGAGAATATATTCTGGAGCATCTGACAGAACTAAAGAGTAAATACATTGCCACTGTAAGCGGCGGCGAGATCGATGAACTGTGCAGCGCCGAGGGCTATGAAGAGATCGGCAGAGATGCGGACATGGTGCTGTATTGCAGGTACTAATGACACTGATGGTGAGAGCGCATAGCATGGAACATAAGTAGGTAGCAAAGTAGAGAAGAAAGGCATTAAGACCCCCATGGAGACACGTGACAGGAAAATACGCAATTTCATACAGACGAATTTCCGGACACTGCTGTGGCACGGACTGCCGGTGGCGGCACTGGTGATCTGGGGAGCTTTTTGTATCACCAATAACCTCTGGTATGATGAGGCCTATTCTGCATCCATGGTGTCTCTTCCCTGGAAGCGGCTGATCTATATCACGGCGACGGATGACCATTCTCCGTTTTATTATGTATTGTTAAAGCTGTTCTACCATCTGTGCGGTGGCGGAATACATTTCTGGGCATTGAAGCTGATGTCTGTGCTTTTCATGCTGGGCTACATGCTGCTGGGCAAATATTATGTGGCAAAGCTGTTTGATCGGAAGATTTCAGTGTATTTTATGACATTTTCCCTGCTGATGCCGATTTTCAGCGTACAGGCAGGCAATGTGCGTATGTATGCGGTGGCGCTGTTTTTCCTGACACTGACCGGACTTTCCGCGTACGATATTTTCAGGGAAGCTACCGGAAAAAAATGGATCGTATTCTGCCTGGCGAGCATCTGCACGGTGTATTGCCATACGTTTGCACTGATCCAGACCTTTTTATTCTATATGCTGTTCCTGGCTGTGATCCTGATCTGCCGTAAAAAAGAGCTGATCAGGGGATTTTTTATCTCCGGATTTACGGTGGCGATCGTGTTCTCCCCCTGGCTTGCAGTGACATGTAGACAGTTCATCCTGCGGATGCGTTATGACGACGGCTCCACCGCAGAACTGGCTACTCTGAATTCGGTGATGGATTATTGCAAGGAATGGTTCTCGGCAGTGGAGACACCCATCGGTATTGTGGTTCTGCTTGGAATCGCATTGTGCCTGGTATTAAGCTACGGTGCGGTGGACTGGGTGAGACAACACGGGAATGCCGCTCCTGCCATCGGTGCAGCGACCTTTGCACTGACCGGAATCGTGGGAGGCGTAATCTCCGCGACGATCAACAACTGTTTTATGGGACGTTACGCGTTCCCGGGCATGGGATTTATCATGTTGTGGTATGCTGTGGGATTTGCGCAGCTTGTGGAAAATGCCGGGGAGAAGAGCAGAAAATGGTGGATTGCAGGAATCATGGGAACCGCCGGTCTGTGCTTGGTATTGCAGTATACTTCCGAGATTCGGCTGGAGTATGATCAGGGTCTTAAGACTTATGAGAATTTTATAGAGACCGAAGTTACGGAAAACGATGCGATCATCGGTCCCTATACCCATACGATTTTCCTGAATGTCTATCATCCGGATCTGCATTATTATCTGGTGGGATATAAATTATACAGTCTTCCGTTTGTCAACACGGAAGCCCTGATGGAGTACAGTCAGCTCGATTCCTATGAGAATGCCTGGTATATCTGCTTCAAAGGCGGCGAACCGGATCCGATGGAAGACGGCTATGATTATGAAGTGGAACTGGAATTCCATTATATGTACTATGATTTTGTGATATATCGCTTGGAGCCGAAAACAATAGAA
>ERZ1026894.1342-NODE-1342-length-14687-cov-17.803581_pt1 | contig 14687 bp, 13 predicted proteins | sample MGYA00380177_ERZ1026894 | MGnify/ENA primary metagenome ERZ1026894 (study PRJEB33269, sample SAMEA4719813) | human gut metagenome | biome: human-associated habitat; feature: organic feature; material: feces | place: Cameroon | collected 2013-10 ... | reverse complement strand
ATGGTCTAGTGCCGAAAATCTTGATTTCTAAAGCCTTTTCTTTTTTTATATTAAATTTTGTTTTGTCATTGACAAATGGCACAACATATCAGGAGATCCAAGAATAAAATATTAAAATATTTCCATTCCTGAAAAAGGACAAATTGTAACTGCAAATTTAGGAATGAATATGATTACACAAGGAAAATCTAGTGTAGCAGTAGGAGTTCGTATAAATAAAGAACAGCTAAATGGCTTTGTAAAAGTCGGAGATTATATGCCGACTCAAGAAAATAACGAAAAAATTGTTTTTGAGAATTATCCAAATGGAAATCATATAACAGGAAATACTTTCGGGATTACAGATTATATTTTAGTTTATTACAAAAACACTAATGAACTTAAATATGAAATGTATGGCGGAAGTATGAAAGTAAAAAACTTCAGTGATACAGTTACTAATTTTGAACTTAGAGATGTATATTCTGTTTCTGCAGATAATTTCCAACAAACATTGATTTATCTAGGAAAATCTGGTCAGACAATCAAACTCGCATATAGAGAATTTAACGGAGATTTTATAAAACCAGCTTTTTCTACTGAAGTATCATACGATTTGTCAGAAACAAAAAAAATTGGTTATATGAATTGTGAAATGGAAATTCTGGAAGCAACCAATTCTTATATAAAATATAAAGTAATAAAAAATTTTAATGATTAACCAATAAAGTCTTACTTTAAATAAGTAAAACACATAACAAAGGTTCGTAGCCGACAGGCAGTCAAGCTGCCTGCGGTACAACCAGTTGATATGGTGAGCCAAAAGTCAATATGTAAAAAACAGGAAAAGAACAGTGTCCGCTCTTGTCCGGTAGTTACCACTATGATATTCGTACATAGGCCGAGGCCCGCTCCAGGTCAATGATCTGCCGTAGAACCCTTTTGCTATGTTAACAGGAATCAGATTCTGAAAATCAGAAAATGTCCTAAAACTGGTTTCGAAGATGGTTGTTTATGTACTGCAATCCCCGAATCACTTCGTCCCCTTCCTGAATATACCGACCTGCTGTTTTTTTTAATTTGTTAAAACCAAGTATTCACATTATTATTAAATATATGCAAGTATTAATACAGCCATATGGCAAATCTGAGATTTCTCTATCATTTCTGTCTGGTTTTACAGAACCTGTATTAAATTCTGTACGAAGGCTTCCCAACCGCAGGTACGAACCCTCACAAAAAATTTGGATTATACCGAATAGTCAGGAATGTATCGATTCGCTCTTACAGAATCTCTACTTAACGGGGCTTTTCACTTATGAGAATGTTAATGAAAATCAGAATTATCCGAAAAATACAAACGACGAATTAATTAATGATTATGTTCAAAATGAAACAAAAAAACTTGAAGAAGTGTTGAAGGTTCGTCATTATTCAAAATGTACAATAGACCGCTATAAAAAATGGGTTCAACTTTTTCTTACTCAAAATAGTGCATCGGAAAGCAAGTGTTATAATCAGTCTGCACAGAAAGAAATAAATGAATATTTAAAGTTTCTGGCATTAAAAAAGAATGTCAGTGCATCAACGCAGAATCAGGCTCTTGCAGCACTTCTTTTTTATTATAGATTTGTAAAAAATGAGCCTATGGAAAAATTAACGAATGTTGTCCATGCAAAGAAAAAAACAAGAATTCCTGTTGTCTTTAGCCGGCAGGAAGTTTCTAAAATCATTGGAAATCTGACAGGAACAAAAAAACTTATAGCAAAGCTTCTTTATGGAACCGGACTGAGACTAAACGAGGCTTTGTCGCTTAGAATCTTAGATTTAGACTTTGACAGAAATGAAATAATTGTTCGTCACGGAAAAGGCGACAAAGACCGCCATGTAATGATTCCCCGAACACTCATTTGCGAATTAAAATCTCATATAGAAAATTTACGAAAAATTCACGAAGAAGATTTAAAGGCTGGTTTTGGCTCCGTAAAACTTCCCCAAGCTCTTTCTGATAAGTATCAGGGCGGAAGCAAGGAATTTAAATGGCAATGGCTTTTTCCACAAAAAAATAGATGGAAAAATATCCAGACAGGCGAGGAAGGCAGATGGCATTTAGATGAATCACTTATGCAGCGTGCCGTAAAACAGGCCATTTTGGAAGCTGGCATCAATAAAAACGCAAGTTGCCACACCTTTCGTCATTCTTTTGCAACTCACTTGCTGGAAAACGGATACGATATAAGGACAATCCAGGAACTTCTTGGCCACAGCGATGTGAGTACAACAATGATTTATACCCATGTCCTAAATCGCGGAGCCGGTGGTGTAATAAGTCCTCTGGATAAAATGTAAAACTTACCAGTATCCGTGTAAAAATCTGTATACATTCGTGAAATTGTTGTATATTAAGGAATAAGTAAAACGATGCAAGATTTTACACTGACACTTTTTGCAGTGTAAACTTCTTACAACTGATACGGAGAAATTTTGTTATGTGGACGTCCGCACTGGGGCGCTTGTTTTAGATTTATAGAAAAAAATAATAAATTTTGGTACTATGAAAATATGTCGTACACAGTCAAGAATTACATTGAAGATAAGAATTTACTCCCCTTTTATTTATGTGGGGATTCATTAACTGTACTCAATATGCTGCCTGATAATTCAGTTGATATGGTAATAACAAGTCCTCCTTATTGGGGTAAAAGAGAATACTCAAGTGGAGGCATTGGACAAGAACAAAAATATACAGATTTCATTGAGTCAATGTTAAAAATTTCAGAACAAATATTCCGTATTTTAAAAAATACAGGATCGTTTTGGTTGAATATTGGAGATACATATAAAAATAAATCTATGCTCGGAATTCCATGGCGAATAGCTATAAAAATGATGGACGACCAACATTGGATTATGAGAAACGAAATTATATGGAACAAGGTTAAAGGTGGAATGGATAATTCTACTGATAAACTGGGTAATGTTCATGAGCAATTTTTTCATTTTGTCAAGCAACCTAAGTATTTTTATGATGTTGATTCAATTCGATTAAATCCTCATAAAGCTATTGTAAAGAATGGTTCTGTAATTTCTGCAACTGGTGTAAGTGGTGTAAGATATAAAAGACAAATAGAATTATCGACATGTCTAACTGACACAGAAAAACAAAATGCTATGAATGATTTAAATAAAATATTGGAAGCTATACAGCGTGGTGAAATTTCTGATTTTAGAATGGTCATTCGTAATCAACAAAGAACTACTCACTCCGATAGTATAAAAGTATCTGGACGCGCAAAGGAAATAAAAGATAAAGGATATTATTTCTTGAAATATAATCCAAAAGGAGCAAAACCTCGTGATGTTTGGGATATAATTCCAGAGGATACACAAAATCGTTCTGTTCATTTTGCCCCCTTTCCAGAAGATTTATGCAAAATTCCCATTTTAGCAACATGTCCAGAGGGTGGAATTGTTCTTGATCCTTTTATGGGTACCGGTACAAGTATGGAAGTAGCATACTCTCTTGGTCGAAAGTCTATTGGAATTGATATTGCTCAAGAATATATTGATTTCGCAAGAGAAAGAACACAACCAACATTATTTGAGGCTTCTAATGCATAAAGTTATAGAATTATTTGGACAATATACAGAGAACAAGGAAGCAGATTGGGGAAGAATCATACATGAGCAAATATGCCCATTCTCTAAAAAGAAATGTTTTAAAGTTAGAAAAAGTTCACCCGAAACTTCTATAGGAACATGTAATGTACGATATGGAATAAATGAAGAATCTGTTATTATCTGTCCTAACAGGCTTTTGCAAAATCACAAGGTATTTATAGATTGTCTTCATTTATTACATTTACATCAGCCGGGTAATGATATACATATTATTCCAGAACTTTCTATTCCCGGCGGTAGTGTTGATTTTGTAGTTGCATCTGTGAGAGACGGTAAAGTAGTGGACTTTGTTGGAATTGAATTTCAAACATTGGATACTACAGGTTCTGTATGGCAGAGTCGACAAGAATTTGTAAATTCGATAGGAATAAATACCGAACCCTATGACAAAAATAAAACTTTTGGCATAAATTGGAAAATGACTGCTAAAACAATTTTAGTTCAAATGCATCATAAAATTGCAACATTTGAGAATTTAAATAAACACCTTGTTTTGATTATTCAAGATGCTTTACTTGATTATATGCGTAAAGAATTTGATTTCTCTGAAGTACATAATCCTGCATTACCGGGAGATAGCCTTCAATTTCATTCCTATTCATTTATGGAAAATAGATCTTGTTCTCTTTCCTTAAAAGAGAGAATAAGTACAGATTCTCTTGGTATGGCAAAATGTTTAGGACTAAATGCAGAAGCAAAGATAGAATTAGAAACAATTCTTGAACTTATTGAAAAGAAAATTTCTCCAGATAATTTACTAATCGTATAACAAGAAGTTCAAAGCCGACAAACCGGTCAAGCCGGTTTGCGGTTTAACTCATTGTTATACGGACGGCTCACTGAGCCGCTGAATGTGAAAAAGAATTTAAATTTTTCAAATTCTGCAAAAATTTCATATTCAATTCCTATAATAAGTTATGTGAGGTTTTGTTATGAAAAAGATTATTTCTTTTGTTTTGGTTGGACTTTCCATTTTGTTGTTTTCTTGTGGTGGTTCAAAATCTTCTAGTGTGGTTTCAAAGTATTTAAAAGCTGAATCAGCATCAGATTATGAAACTGCTTATAGCTTGCTTTCATCAAGTGATAGAAGTGTAAAATCACTTGCGGAATACAAAGAGCAGGAAAGCTCTGAATTTGGGTTGCTTTTTACAGAAGCCGTCAGAAAGAGTACAACATTTAAAGTCAACGATTCGTCTGAAAATGGTGATTCTGCAATTGTAAAGGTTGAAATTACTCAAGATGATTATTCGGCTGCTGTTTCAGAAATGTTTGGTGCCGCTTTTTCAGGTGCAAGTAAAGACGATTTGGCTAAAAAGGCTGAAAATCTCAAAGGTAATGCTTCAAAAAAGACAACTGAAAAAACATATAATCTCATTAAAGAGAATGGACAATGGGTCATATTTTTTGACTGGGAAAAAGAAATAAAAATCAAGAAGTTGAAAGAAGAAGCAAAAAAGCTAGAACAAGACGGAATTCTTGAGAACTTGGTTTCCAAATACGATGAAATATTAGCTCTTGATTCTTCAAATAATGAGATTCTTGCAAAGAAAAATGCTGTGGTAGAAAAAATAAATTATTTCTCAAAAGTTGCAGTATACGATTTCGTCGCAAAATATTATGAACAGTATTTTGGCGGTAAAGAAGCCGGTGTCGTTTTTAAGGTAAAAAATAATGGAAATAAGGAGCTTAAAAGAGTTCAACTTACCGTGTATTTTAAAGACAATTCTGGAAATATAATTCATGAGGATAAATTTACTCCAGTAAGCGAGTATAGTTGGAATAGTAACAATAAGCCGTTAAAGCCTAATCGTATATGGCAAATGGACAGCGGTTATTATTTAAAAGCAGACAATGTTCCAAGTGAATGGAAAGAAGGCTATGCAGATGTAAAAATTACAGATATTGATTTCAATTAGTATTTGTAATTAGTGGATATAATTTTCAGCAAGTCAAGCTTGCTGAAAATTATTAATCGAACGAAGAAAGGAAAATCAAATGTCAATTGTTCCAATTCTTATAATTATTTTCGTGGTGTTTTTAATTTTTAGAAAGAAAAATACGAACAAAATAGAAGAAAATGAAAATATAAGGAAGCAAACAGTAAAAGAAATTGTCAAAGACAATAAAAACTTTTTGAGAGAAGAGTACAAAATTCAACAAGAAAAAGATTTTGAAAAACAAGATAGAATGACTGATTCTCTTCTAAAAAGACAAGACAAACAGTTGAAAATTCTAGAACAAGCAAGAAAAAAAATTGAAACTGCAAATCTTGAAGAAGGAATTGCTATAATTGAGGACATTACATACAATCAAGGTGGTATTATTTTTCCTGGCATTTCCTGGCCGATGTATTTGGCAGATGTTCTATATAAAAATAAAATGTATGACAGGTGCTGGAAATACTTAAATTATATTTCTCTTACGCATCTAGATTGTTTGCCAAAAATAAAAAAATTGCAATCAAAAATTTGTTCAAAAGAAAAGAAATATAATGATGCTTTCTATTTCTACATAATGTCGGTTGTATACTCTTATCAAGGAAGTAGTTTTAAGCCAACAATGGAAATTATTGAAATGAAAATGAATAAAAATATGTCAAAAGTCAAAATTAAAATATCTAATGAAGAATTGTTTCAAAGAATATTAAATTATATAAACAATCAATCATCCGAAATAGAAATTCGAGATGATTTAAGAAAAATAATCGTATAACAAAGCTTCAAATCGGATGTCGCGGTCAAGCCGCGCCACCGTTTAAGCAGTTGTTATACGGACGCCCGCACTGGGGCGCTTAGGAGTAAATAAAAAAATGAAAAGGTTTTTTACACTATGTTTATTGGTATTTTTTTCTTTTAAGTTTTATGCCAATGATTTTCAATTAGAATTGGATAACAGACAGTATTTTGGAACCGTTGCAAAAACAACAGTTAATGATGATAACTTAAATATAAGATTAAAACCTTCTACATCATCATTAAAAATTGGAAAGCTAAATAAAGGCGATACAGTTATAATAAAAGGATTTTCTGATAAAAGAGAAAAAATAGATGGTTTTGAAGGTTATTGGCTGAAAATTCAGGTTGAAAAAAATGACATAATAAAGGATTACGCTTGCGATAATTTTGGTTGGTATGGATGGGTTTTCTCAAAATATGTAAATATTGATCCAAAAATTAATGTAAGTACTTTTCGTGTTGAAAAAGTAAATTCTGCAACCGAATCAAGAATTTCATCACTCAATCTGGAAATGAATAGAGATGGAACGAAATCAATAGTAAAAGTCTATCCACATAAATTCGAAAATCAAGAATCATATTATTTTGTCTGGTCTGATGATATTAAAGGTTTTATGTATTCTGATCCGGTTGGAACTTTTAGATGGAATCCAAAAACAAATGAAATTACACATATGACAGATATGGGGTATGATTGTGAATCAGCATGGTGCATAATTTCTGACGATGAGAAATATATGTTTCAAGATTATGGTACAAGTCCAGGTGTTAGAGGTTTCTCCATTTTTGATTTGAAATCAAATAAAGAAGTATACAGCGGCGCATATTTAAGAAATTTAGAATATGATGGAAAAACGGTTGTTGTTGTTGAGCATTGTGATTGGTGGAATATTAATAATAAAAGAGTATCTGATGAATCCATCAAAAGAAGTGAAGAATATAAAAAAACTTTAAATCCAAAAGATTTAAAATTTAGAAGTGTTGTTGTACGATATAAATTGAACTTAGAAAATTTCAAAAAAGAATATTTAGATTGTACAACAGTAGTTGAATAATAATTACGTATAACAAAGGTTCGTAGCCGACACAGGCTCAAGGCCTGTGCGGTTTAAGCAATTGTTAGGCGGACGGGCCACTGGCCCGCTGGGTTTTAAAGTATAAAAATTCCTTTGTAAAAGTAAAAATCCCTTGTACGCCCTTTACGGGCTAAAAGAAAAACTTCTTTTGTACAGAAATAAAGGAAAAAATTAATTGAACAGATTTATCTCCCACAAATTAAAAAATCCCCTGTCGGAGCTGGCTTTGCAGTCGAAGGGGATTTGATTCGTAGTTTAGGCTTGCATCTGTTGCAACAAAGATTAGCAGCCGTGAATTAATAATGAATTAATTTTATGTCGCAGATTTAAGTCACTGCGGGACTGATATTTGAGTACAAATTGTTTTTGCGCTACCTCAAGAAGCTGTACCTACTTCCTTGTGTAGCTCACATCAGACAGCTCTTTTTTAAGCTCGGCACTTGGGGTAAAAAGGACACGCAGGTTCTTAATATCGTTCGAACTTACGTCCTCTGCCTTCTCGTGCCCAATCGAACTGAACGAGAGCTTAAATATTCCAAACTTGTTCAGTCTGATGCGGTTAGAACTTTTCAGGTACTGCGGCATCTTATCCAAGAAACTCTAGATAACTGCTACAATATCTGCCGGGGTCAGCGTGCAGGACTTGGAAATTTCCTTAGCCAATGCATTGACATCGATTTCCTCGCCGTACTCAGCCGACGCATAATACTTAGAATCCGCCTGTCTGTCGAGCGGGTTCTGTCTCTTTGTTACAGAATACATCATAGAATGTACCCTCCATGATTAAACTACTTTTGAAGTACCTTATAAGCACCTCCGCTAGCGATTTTTTCTCTGGGAACTCCGACGGAGCCCATATCTTCGGACGAAAGATACGCTCTAAAGATAATAAATTTTAGCGGCAATCGGCAAGTTTTTTCTGAAAATTTGAACATAAATAGATTCTAGACTTTTTTCATTAAATAGAATATTCTATAGCGATTTGAGTGCTAATCTTGAATGGTAGGTTTGGGGCATATTTTTATTTATTGGAGTTGCTATGTATTCTTATGTACCCAAAAACGAAAGCCGAAGATTCAGATTTTTTTGTTCTGATAAATTAAATCATCTGAAACAAGATTTGAAAAACAAAGGCTACGAAGTTGATTTCTATCTTGTCGGTAGCGGGATGAAAAATCTTGTTACAAGAAATGAAAATGAATCTTTTGACCTCGACTATAACATTGAATTTCTAAATGTGTCAATTTCGCAGTTAAATCCACAAGAACTGAAGAATTACATAATGTCATTTTTGAATAAGATCACTGTTGAAAATGAGACTGTTTTTCGAAATTGCCAAGATTCAACATCGGCAATTACATTTCGTCTTGTATTTAGTGGAAAATTGCAGTTCAGCTTTGATGTCGCTATATTAGCGAAAAACAAAGACGGAGACTTTTGCAGATTAATTCATAACAAGAAAGCAGATGAAAACTCATATCACTGGGATAAAATTCCTAAAAGCAAGAAAGTTTATAAAAGATTTGAAAAATTGAAATCGGCGGGTCACTTTAATGAACTTCGCGATACCTACTTGGATAAAAAGAATTTTTATTTAATCCATAATGACCATTATCACTCTTCATTTACAATATTCAAGGAAACTGTAAATCAAACATGGAGTAAGTATTACAGAAGCTGAAATTCTCAGTGAGTTTTGGTCAAAAAGTCAGTAAGTTTTTTTTAAATTCTCACTGACTTTAAAAAAATTCTCAGTGAGAATTTTGACTTTTGCCAAAGAGTTCCTTTGATATAAAAAAGGAGCGTTTAAAGTGACATCTTTTTTAGTTTTTCTTTCTCCAACACTCATTATTCTATATCCTTTTTCTTCTATAATAAAATAGAAATTAATATCTGCTAAAAATTCACCTTTTAATATAGCACAAAAAACGCTCCTTTAAATTATCAAGATAAACATCAGTTTTCATTTATAGATTTATTTGCTGGTCTTGGAGGCTTTCATTTAGCAATGCAAAAACTAGGTGGTAAATGCGTTTTTGCAAGCGAATTAAAGGAAGATTTGAGAATTCTTTACAAGGAAAACTATGGTATTGACTGCTTTGGGGATATAAACAAAGTCGATATTGATAAAGATATTCCAAAAAAGTTTGACATGCTTTGTGCAGGATTCCCTTGTCAGCCATTTTCAAAAGCTGGAAAACAACAGGGATTCAATGATGAAAAAGATAGAGGCAATCTCTTTTGGAAAATTATGGATATATTAAAGGATAAAACACCTGAATATATTTTGCTTGAAAATGTCCAAAATCTTCAAACACATGACAATGGAAATACTTGGGAAGTTATAAGAACAAATCTAGAAAAGTTGTATGATGTCAAATGCGATATTATCTCCCCTCATAATTTTGGAATACCTCAACATAGGAAGCGTATCTATATAGTAGGTCGCTTAAAATCAAAGGGCGGTCTAAAGGATTTTAAATTTCCTCCGCATGAAGAAAAAGTTGAATGTAACATTAAATCTGTCATAGATGAAAGTGACGATGATTTTCTATCATTACGAGAACAAACGCGTGTACATTTAAAAGCCTGGCAAGAGTTTCTTGATTTACTTACTAAAAACAAAATCTCAATTCCCTCTTTTCCAATTTGGGCTATGGAATGGGGAGCTGATTATGAATATGAAAAAACTCCGCCTTGTCGTCAGAAAAGAAAAACTCTTGAAGGAAGACGCGGAAAATTTGGTGTTGTCCTGCAAGGTAATTCTGCTGATGATATGCGTTTGCAACTTCCCATATATGCCCAAACTGTTATGAAGCCTAATGAAGAATTTCCTGTTTGGAAAAAGAACTTTATAAAATGGAACAGGGAATTTTATAATGAGCACAAGGATATATTAGATTCTTGGTTACCAAAGATTCAAAAACCAGGCTTTGAAAACAGTCATCAAAAATTTGAGTGGAACTGTGGAATCGATAAAAATGCAAAACCAATTCTTGATAACAAAATAATACAGTTTAGGCCGTCTGGAATTCGTGTAAAACTTCCAACATACTCACCAGCACTTGTTCTTACAACAACTCAAATTCCTATTTTCCCTTGGATAACAACACCAGACGGAAAGCAAGGACGATACATGACAAAAAAAGAAGCCGCAAAACTACAAGGCATGGAAGAACTTAAAAATGTACCGAATACAATTTCCGAGGCATTCAAGGCTTTTGGAAATGCGGTAAATGTTGATGTCGTAAGACGAATTGCAGAAAATCTTTTGGAGATAAGATAATGGCAAATGAAGAATTGGATATAAGACCAGAAGCTGGCATTTTGGGCGTGTTCTCACGATTAAGCTACAAGGCTTGGTATGCCATTGCTGAATTTGTGGATAATTCAACACAGTCATTTTTTTCAAATGAGGCAAAATTAAAGAAAGAAAAAATAGGACAAGTTCACGTACAAATAAAATATCTTCAAAATGAGAATGAACTTATCATAACAGATGATGCTTATGGCATGGAAATTGAAGATTTTAAAAGGGCTGTAAAACTTGATTCAAAATCAGACCATCCTGATACCCGAAATGAATTTGGAATGGGGTTAAAGACTGCTGCATCTTGGTTTGGTGAGATATGGAGCGTAGAAACAACTCAACTTGATTCCGAAAATAAATATTATACCGAAGTAAATATACCTTTGTTACGTGAACAGAAAATTAATTCTGTAAAAATTCAAAAAAGCAACTGTCCCAAATCAGAACATGGTACAACTGTCCATATAAAAAATCTTACAAAGCAAATATCATCAAAAACTCGTGACAAGATTTGTACTTTGCTAGAAAGTATGTATCGTCGTGATTTGGAAAGTGGAAAAGTTACTATAGAGTTTATAACCGGAAATAATTCAAAACAACTGTCGTTTACTCCCTATGAACCACTTTCATATAAAGGTGAAGTATGGAAGAAAAATATCGACTTCACCTTTGAGTTTAAAAAGAAAGCCTATAAAGTCAAAGGTTTTGTTGGTATTTTAAAAGACAGAAAAGCGGGAGGAAAAAGTGGCTTTGCAAATGCCGGCTTTGCATTGTTTAGGCGAAATAGAGTAATCATTGGTGGTGAAGGACAAAATTATAAACCTACAGAAATTTTTGGTGAGGCTCAAAGCACAATATCACATAAATTATATGGTGAAATTGATCTAGATGATTTTCCTGTAAATCAGGCAAAAGACGGTTTTGTTTGGGATAACGGTCTTGAAGATGAATTTTTGAAATCGCTAAAACCTAGAATAAAGAATATTATATCTTTAGCTTCAAAAACAGTTCAAGAACGTAACGATGAAAATGTTCTTTCCGAAGAAACTTCGAACAACACTTTGGAAAAAGTACAGCCCTATGCAGAAAAAATATCTGCAATTAATACCGGTCATATCAATTTATCCTCTTCACAAACTAAAACTCCTGAGCAAGAGTTATTTGATGAATATATAGTTGAATCAAATAAAGAAGAAAAATTAAGCGAATCAGTTAGAGAATATCCAATACAAATGAATCAGATTCAAAAAACTGTTTTTAGAATCTCATGGAAACAAGCCGATTCAACAAATTGGATAGATGTAAAGACTGACACCGATGATTTGGTGGAACTTTATATAAATATAAATCATCAGTTCTTCAAGCCTTTTTCAAAGAATCCTGACTTTCAACCTATAATAGAAAAGTTTGTCATTGCATTTATGGCAGCTGAAAAGAAAGCTAAATTGGCTGGTTCAGATGGAAAGATTCCGTCAACATCTATTAGAAATTTTCTGAATGACTTCTTATCAGTGGTAGGTGAATAATTATGGAACAATATGAATTTGCTGACGAGAAACTTGAACCAGTAATCATTGATGGAAAATATTATCAAAGAATCCATAATAAGCACATAAATAGCTATGGCAAGAATGGTGCTGATAATATAGCAGCTAATGTAATCAAAATATTTCAGAAAATAAAAGGGCAGCTTTCTGAAAATACAAATCACAACTCCTTGTTAGTCGGTAAAGTACAGTCTGGAAAAACATCAAATTTGGAACTGTTTTCCGCATTAGCTTTTGATAATGGATATAATTTCTTAGTCATTTACGGCGGTTATGATTCAAAACTATTGGGGCAAACTACAAAAAGATTTAAGAAAACTTTTGATGCAGAAGATACCGTAACATATGAAAGTGATAGTCCGGCAATTTTTTCAACAGAAGAAAAAGAAGATATAACAAATCTGACGGAAGATATTATAAATGACTTTATTGAGCTAAAAAAGCCTATTATCCTGATTTCTATGAAGCGTCCACCTGCAATGAAAATTGTAAATAACTTTTTATCGCAGTTGGATAAAAATCGCTTAAAATCTTTTGTTATCGATGACGAAGGAGACCAGGCAAGCTTAAATACAAAAAAAGACAAACAAAATGATGCTTCCGCAACGTATGCAGAGATAAAGAAAATAAAAAATTTACTAAATAATCCTCTTTATCTTTCAGTAACTGCAACACCACAAGCTAATATCTTTTTAGACAAATGGAGCGAATTACGGCCAGCATCTATATGGCTTATAAGTCCAGCAATTGGTTATGATGGTGCTTTGCAATATCATTTGAGTGACAATAATTCTATACAAATTATTGACGATGATGATTCGTTTGATACAACAACAATCTCCAATTCTTTGCGTGAAGCAATAAACTATTTTATTATCACTTCTGCAATGAAACTGCTTCTTGAAAGCAAAACTAGAACTTATTCTGATATGATTGTTCATACGGCCAAGGAAAAAGCTGAACATAAACGAGTATATAATCAGATAGATTCTTACATCGACCAAATGCAATTGTCATTCAAAAATAATGATGAAAATAAATTTGAATTTCTAAATGAGTTCAAATCAACTTTTGATAAATATTTTTCAGAGCCTGACACATTCGACTCAATCAATGATGTTATCCCTAAGATAGTAAAATCTATTAAGTTGATTTTACAGAATTCAGAAGGGAAAGAAACCCAGGCAAATCCGCAATTATTTACGCAAAAGATTTTTATTGGTGGAGATTTATTGCAGCGTGGTTTAACGTTTGATAATTTAATTACAACTTATTTTACTCGATGGGCAAAAAAATCTGGGAATATGGATACCACTCTCCAGCGCGCAAGATGGTTTGGTTACAGAAGCAAGTATTTCCATTTATGTAAAATCTTTACAAGTTCACCTATTGCACAGGAATTTACGAATCTTGCAGAAATCGATGAGGATTTGTGGGAACAATTTGCAGATATTGAAGTCGGTAAAATGAGTATAGATGATATTATCATATCTGGCGAAAATACGATATTAAGACCTACAAGCCCGAATAAGGCAAAGTTCCAAAAAATTAAGTTTAAGAAACGTTGGGTTATTCAGCGTTTTATTGTTGAAGACCGCTCTATAATAAAGGAAAATGCCGCAATAATTGATAATTTGATAAATAATTCAAATTGGAAAGAAACAAAAAATGGAAGTCAAGTTGGTCAAATTACTGGATATTACACTCTTTTAAAGGCAGAGTCCATGAAGGATATTGTAAAAGCTGTTAAAAATGTATTTGAATATGAGCCATTTCAAAAGGATGCCTTGTTAAAATTACTTGATACAGATGAAGTTGTATTAATTCAGATAGGTGACATAAAAAAAGAGTCTCCTAGATTCCGTTCTCTTTACAAAAATGAGCCGAGAATCAAGCCTCTGCAGCAGGGAGCTAGCAGTCTCAATAAAGATAAATCTGCATTTTTAGGCGATAGATTTGTCTTAATAGATGAGAATAAAGTTAATATACAATTGTATAATGTTGCTCCGGGAAATGATAAGAATAATTATGACACATCCTTAATTCAATATATGTTCGCTATCTATGTTCCAAAAGAAAAAGTTTATTTTACAAAAGGAGAAGAAGATGAGTTTGTTGAATAAAATTACAGATGCAATAAATGACGCTCCAATAGATAATAAACTTTATTTAATTGAAAAATGTTCTGATAGTGCAGGATTTTTTGTCAATAATAAAAAACTTATTTATATGGTGAAAAATAATGATTCAGTTGTGAAAAATTCCCTTGAAACAGAGTATTTACATCTCCGTTCAAATGCAAACATCCTTTCGGTTGAAAATTTACAGAATTTTGATTCAGGATTTTATAACCTTATTG
>ERZ1026894.1339-NODE-1339-length-14707-cov-5.357153_pt1 | contig 14707 bp, 12 predicted proteins | sample MGYA00380177_ERZ1026894 | MGnify/ENA primary metagenome ERZ1026894 (study PRJEB33269, sample SAMEA4719813) | human gut metagenome | biome: human-associated habitat; feature: organic feature; material: feces | place: Cameroon | collected 2013-10 ... | reverse complement strand
TATTGACATTGTCTATACATGGGAATTATGGTGGAGTGCTTCAAAATTTTGCTCTGAATGAGATTTTGAAAAGACTTGGACATAATTCATGTACAATAGACTATAAAACATTAAGACATCAACGGATAAAGATTAAAGTTTTCCGTCTGTTACGTTATCTGGGGGGGGGACTATTATATTAAACAGATCAGTTATTTGAATCCCAAGTTTGCCTTTCTATATCATATTAGAACGTTTGCAGATAAACATATTGCTTTTACAAAAGTAATTAAAACAAAGCAAGAAATAGAGCATGTCTCATCAAAATTTGATGCAGTTATCGTAGGAAGCGACCAAGTTTGGCGCTACATCTTTATATATGATGATGTAGGTTCCTATTTTCTCGACTTTGTTAAAGATAATGTAAAACGTATAGCTTATGCAGCGAGTGTAGGCGTAGACTATAATGAATATCCTGATACAGTATTAGAAAAAGTTCGTATACTATATCCGAATTTTGATACTGTTTCGGTAAGAGAACGTTCGGCTGTTAATTTGATCAAGTCTTTGTGGGCAACTAAACCTATGGCGGAACATGTCTTGGATCCTACAATGTTATTGGAGGCAGATTATTACCGTCAGATTATCTCACAAGAGAAAGTAAAAAGGCAGAATAGAAATAATCTTTTTTATTATGTGCTTGATATGACAAAAAGCAAGAAAGACGGAATACGAAAGATAGCTGAAGCTAAAGGCTTTAATCCATATACTATATATAGCGCAGATGCCAAAGAACTAAAAACAATTTTGAAGAATGGATTTTCACAGAAAGTGGAGCAATGGTTGTCTTGCATTGATAACTCTGATTATGTTGTCACCGACAGCTTTCATGGATGCGTGTTTTGTATTCTTTTCAACAAGCAGTTTATCGTGTACGGAAACAAGGAACGTGGATTGAGCCGTTTTACAAGCCTCTTGGGAATGTTTGGATTGGAGAACAGGCTTGTTGATGCTGACATAGATGTAGATGTGGTAGTTAAATTGCCGGAAATCAATTATAATCAAGTAAATAAGTTACTTGAAGAAGAACGCAAGAAGTCATTAACGTTTTTATTGGATAGTTTGAAATGATGCATGGATTAAAATTTGCGGCTTGGATAAGATGTTATTGCTACAATAACGCTTACCTGTTGTTCGTTAAACGAAAATATAGAAAAGTTGGAGATGCCCTAATTGCATTATCTGCACCTTATATTCTTTTGCGGTGGGGAATACTTTCTTTGTTTGAAATTTTGATTGGAAAGAGCATTGTCGCTCATGTTATGAGGAAAGAGAAAAAGAAATCTTTTAAACATGAAATTGCGATGGTATCAATCTCAAAAAATGAAGCACCTTACATAAATGAGTGGATTGAGTTTCACAAACTTGTAGGCTTTACAAAGTTTTATTTTTATGACAATGAGAGTGATGATGACACTCTTGATGTACTGAAACCTTATATAGATAGTGGACTAGTAGAATATACGCTTATCAAAGGAAAAGGCAGGCAACTTGATGCTTACAATGATGCTATAGCTAAACACAAGGATGAATGTAGATGGATGGCTTTCCTTGATATGGATGAATATCTTATGCCGACTAAGCCTTTTGAAAAAATATACAATGTAGTTTCTGAACTAATTTCAAAGGCTGGAAAAGGCGCAGCCGGAGTTGGCGTGAACTGGTGTATATATGGCTCCTCGCATTTAAATAAAAAGCCGGAAGGCTTGATAACAGAGAAATTCATTTATAGAGGAACCGAAAAAGATTGGGGTAATTTTCATATCAAGACAATTTGCAATCCTCGTTTGGTAAAGAATTTTATTTCTCCACATTATCCTATTTACAAGCTTGGAGGATATAATATTAATGACTCAAACGGAAAACGTCTTTGGGGATGGTTCTGCCATGATGTGAAATGGCAGAACTTACGCATTAATCATTATTATTGTAAATCCAGAGAACAATACATTCAGAAAATAAGCCGTGGACTCGGTGATAGAGTTGGCGAATACGACATGAAGCAGTTTAATGATTACGACCTTAATGATGTGAAGGATAATGCTATGAATGTGTATATAGAAAAAATAAAAACAATATTATATGAGAATAGTTTTTTGGCAAAATTGCCTTAGTCCTCATCAGTTGCCATATATTGCTCATCTGATGGATGATGAACGTGTTGACGAAGTTATTGTTGTAGCTGATGAAGCTGTTAGCGAAGCTCGAAAAAACATGGGATGGAATGTTGGCAACTATGCTGGTTTGGAACGTTGTGGCATTGTTATGCACCCAAACGATGATGAAATAAAAACTCTTTTTAGTCAGCGACAGGAGGAGAGTTGGCATCTCTTTTCCGGTATTCATGGATTTCCTTATTTGTTTCATTGTCTTGAAATTAGTCTTGCATATAATGTAAAACGTGGTATGATAACTGAATTGCCCAATACTTTTGCCTTTGGTAGAAAGAATGGTAAGCCATTGTGGTTGCATAAGCTTCGTTTTTTCTTGCAAGATAGGAATTACGCTAAACATATGGATAAGGTTTTTGCCATGGGTAAAAAGGCCGTTAGCTATTTTCAATCGGTAAATAATAGTTGGACTGTATATCCTTTTATGTATTGCACACAACCACTGGAAGGCACGTGCTTTCCTGTAGGACAGGGGCCGACGAAATTTATTTTCGTCGGTAGTCTGTCCTACTGGAAAGCACCTACGGCGCTTTCCTGTAGTTTAGCTTCTTGCTTGAGAAAAAATAAAAAATTCGATGGCATTTTGACTTATGTGGGAGATGGTGTTCTCAGAATGCAACTTGAGAAGTATATAAAAGATAATGACTTGCAAGACCATGTCGTATTGGCTGGCTTCCAATCACAGACGGAAGTCCCCCGATGGATGCAGAAGAATGATATACTTGTACTCCCTAGTATATATGATGGTTGGGGAGCTGTAGTCAATGAGGCTTTACAAGCTGGATTGTATGTCGTTTGTAGTGATGCATGTGGAGCTGCGGATTTGTTGAATGACGAAAAACTGGGTAAGGTCTTTCATGCAGGAGATTCTAACGAATTGTCTGAAATAATGTCATGGTGTAATGACAATATTTTTGTCATTAGGAACAATGCAGATTGGCGTAGACAGTGGGCAAAAGAACATATAGATGGCGTTGTGCTTGCAAAGTATATGGTTGATTGCTTGTGTGAAGAACCTTCGAACCTTCTATATTGATAAAACCTATGAAAATCATTCACTATATCCCGAGTATCGACCGCACGGCGGGCGGTACTTCTACTTATATGCAGGTGCTTGCCAAAGGACTTGGCGAGTTGGCTGAGGTGCATATCATTACGCATGCCTCGGAGAATCCTTTGGTGATGGAGAATTGCACGGTGCATTATGTGCCGGAGTATAACCCCTTCAAGGGGGCTTGGCGGAAGAGAGTGGCCGAGATGATGGAGGAGGTGAAGCCTGACATCGTGCATGTGAACTGCTGCTGGATGCCGGCATGTGCTGCCGTGCAGCGTATTGCCCAGAAGCGGGGATATAAGGTGGTGTTGACACCGCATGGCATGCTGGAGCCTTGGATTGTGAAGCGCCATTACTGGACGCGCAAGGTGCCAGCCCTGCTGCTTTATCAGAAGGCTGCGGTGCGGAAGGCTGACTGCATACAGTCTACGGCGGAGAGTGAGCGCGACAATCTCTTGAAGTTGGGCTATAACACTAACATTAAGGTGGTTCGGCTCGGCATTGATGCTGACGGCATTGAAATGAAGAAGTCTTGGAAGAAGACTCGCCAGATACTGTTCCTTTCTCGTGTACATGTTAAGAAGGGTATCAACTTCCTCATTGAGGCGGCTGCGGCGTTGCGCTCTGAACTTCAGGGCTATAAGATATTGGTGGCTGGTGAGGGCGATGCCGACTATGTGGCTGAGATGAAGAGGATGATTGCGGATAATGGTCTGCAAGACATAGTGCAGCTTGTCGGCGGCGTGTATGGTGACGAGAAGTGGCGACTGTTCCAGTCTTCCGACTTCTTCGTGCTGCCTACTCACTCTGAGAATTTCGGCCTTGCCATAGCGGAGAGTCTCGCTTCAGGCACGCCAGTAATCACTACTGTTGGCACTCCATGGAATGACCTCAACGATAGCAATAGCGGAGCATGGATAGAGATAGGTGCGCAGCCATTGATAGAAACGCTCCGTAAGTTCCTGGCATTGTCGGATGAAGAACTCGAAGCAATGGGACGCAATGGACGCAAGCTCATCGAGGAGAAATATTCAGCCCACGTGATGGCAAAAGAAATGATGGAGGTGTATGAGGCACTTATCCCGAATCTCACGAATGTGTAATGAGTGTGAGATTAAGAGATTCGTGCTATTCGTGTGATTCGTGTTCAGAAAAATTTTTTAGTAATGAATTTAGAACGTCATACTCCGGGGCGTGTGTCCTTGGGTATTAAGTTGAAGCGGGTGGTGTGGAATGTCATGGCTGCCTTGCTGTTCCGTCCTTTCATCACTCCTGTGTTCCGCAAGTGGCGGTTGCTGTTGCTGCGGATGTTCGGGGCTGAAGTGGAATGGGACGCTAATGTGTATGCCTCGGTGAAGGTGTGGGCGCCGTGGATGTTGCGGATGGGACACAGGGCGTGTCTTGGTCCTGAGGTTATATGCTATAACCAGGACTTGGTGGTGTTGGAGGATGATGCCATCGTGTCGCAGTATTCGTATCTATGCACGGCGGGGCATGACATCGACCATGCCAATACTGCTGACAGCGGTCTCATTACGACTCCTATTGTTTTGCGCCGTGGGGCGTGGATTGGCAGCCGCGCGTTCATCGGCATGGGGGTGGAGATTGGCGAGAATGCCGTGGTAGGCGCCACGGCTTCGGTATATAAAAATGTTGAACCTTGGACTGTCGTAGGTGGCAATCCTGCAAAGGTGATCAAGAATAGGGAAATAAAGCAATAGTTTCTTTCATTGAAGAACAATTTATTTGATACAGCAGAGAATGCCCTGCTGGAGATATTGATGAGAGAGATAACGGGGCTGGACGGGACGGAGAAGATGGAATTGTCTGTTGCCGGACTGAATGCCGTTATGCGCCTCGCCAGAGAACATGCCGTGATGGGACTGGTGGCTAATGCCGCTGCGCGAAATAGGATTGTGATTGCCGGAGGTGCAGCGGAAGGTAGAGGAGAGGCTGTGATGAGGCTTATGCAGCAGACCTTGGTGCACAGGCAGGGCATGCAGCGGTTTGAGGATGCCGTTGGGAGCTTCGCCCGACTGATGAAGGAGAACGGCATCGCCTATGTGGTGTTTAAGGGACTGGCTGTGGCGAGACATTATCCCGAACCGTTTGTCAGGACGATGGGCGACGTGGACTTCTATGTTCCGCAGGGGAATTTCCTGCGGGCGGTGGAGGTGATAGAGCGTGGGCTGCATGTGGAGATGGACAAAGAGGACGTGGACAAACACTACAGCTTCGACTGGCTGGGCATCCGCTTCGAGATGCACTATCAGATTGAGACTTTCGGCAACTGCCGGCATCAGCGCCGCTTCAACAGGATGATAGATGAGGTTATGGCGGAGCATACGGATTTGTTCACGGTATGTGATTCTGACGGCAAAGAAACAGAAGTCAGTGTATTGTCGCCGACGGAAGACCTCATCGTGGTGTTCAAACACTGGTTTAATCATCTGCTTGTGGAGGGCGTGGGCTTGCGCCAGACCCTGGACTTGGCGGTACTCTTGAATGCTTATAAGGACAAGATAAATGTAGGAAGGCTGATGACTGCCTTGGACGGTATCGGCTATATGAAAGCATTCCGAGCCATGCTCGCCATGATGAAGCGGTATTTCGGTATGGATTGGACGGACAGTTTCTTCGTATCAGACCGTCGCGACGAACGGTATGCCAGCAAGCTCATAGCTGCTGTCATGGAGAGCGGAAACTTCGGTAGGAGGTCTTACCGGAATTATACAACAGGGAAAAAGAAAAGCATGGAGACTGCCACAAGAGCATTACGCCATTGTGTAATGTTCTTGTGGTTGGCTCCCAAAGATATAATTTGCTTGGTACCACGAAGGATTGGTATCACACTGAAACAGAAATTTTAATGTCGTTTTCCTGCAAAACAGGGAAACAAAATAAAGATATATACTTTTATGGGTAATACAATAGCTGCTATCATCCTGACAAAGGATGAGGAGAAGCATATAGAGCGGTGCGTTAGGTCGCTGAAGGGTGTTTGCGAGGAGGTATTTGTGATTGACTGCTACAGCAAGGACAACACGAAGACAATTGCCGAGTCGCTGGGTGCTAAAGTGTATGAACATCCTTGGAAGAATTATGCCACGCAGTTCAACTGGGGCCTGCACAATTGTCCGATTACGGCTGACTGGGTGTGGCGTATTGATGCTGACGAGTATCTGGACAAGGGACTCGGAGAGAATGTGAAGAAGGCGATAAGCGAGTGTGGGGATGACGTGAACGGTATATACGTAAGAAAGCGCATCGACTTCATGGGTCGTCCGCTGATGCACGGAGGATGGTATCCGAGCTATCACCTGAAGGTGTGGCGCAGAGGACACGGCGAATGTGAGAACCGATGGATGGACGAGCATATCCGTATCTTCGACGGACGGGCCATCACCGTGGAGCAAGGCGACCAGGTGGATGCCAACCTCAACAATCTGACATGGTGGATGGACAAGCACAACGGCTATGCCACGCGTGAGATGGCAGACATGCTGATGATGGAATACGGACTGGATGCGTCGGCACAGGAAGTAGTACCGAAGTTCTTCGGAACGGAGGAGCAGCGTAAGCGCTGGCTGAAGGTAAAATACATCAAGGCACCGCTATTCATGCGCCCGTTCATCAATTTTATAATCCGTTATGTGTTGAAGGCCGGTTTCCTCGACGGCAAGGAAGGCTTTATCTGGCATTTCCTTCAGGGCTTCTCCTACCGCTTCCTTGTGGATGCCAAGATTTTCGAACTGAAGAAACGCTTCGGTTTCGACAAGGAAAAGATAAAGGAATATCTCATAGATACTTATATGAAATAAGCAGACAACTATATGAAAGTTTCGATTATAACATCAAGTTACAACCGGGAGAAGACTATACGCGGTTGTATAGAGAGTGTGCTGGCTCAGGACTATCCTGACATTGAGTATATCGTGGTGGACGGTGCTTCTAAGGACGGTTCGCTCTCAATCATCAATGAGTATAAGGACAGGATAAGTAAGATAATCTCTGAGCCTGACCATGGCATGTACGAGGCTATCAACAAGGGCATCCGGGCTGCTACTGGTGATGTCATTGGCCTGGTGCATTCGGACGACTTTCTGTATTCTCCTCAGACAATATCCAATATAGTGAAGCGGTTTGAGGAGACTCATGCCGATTTTCTGTATGGTGACGGATTGTTTGTTAATCCGGAGAACACGGACAAGGTGGTGCGCAACTGGATTGGCGGTGACTATCGTCTGTGGAAGGTTCGTCATGGATGGTTGCCGCTCCATCCCACTTGCTACATCAAGCGCAGTGCCATTGAGCGTAAGGGACTGTATAACGAGAGCTATAAGATAGCCGCCGACTCGGATCTGCTGTTCCGCTATCTGCTTGGCGGCGAGCTGAGCGTCACTTATCTGCATGAGTATATCATGAGAATGCGCATGGGCGGACTGAGCACCGACTCGGCTCGAAGGAAGCAGATGTGGAAGGAGGATATAAGAATGTATCAGTCGCACGGCATGAATCCTACTTTGACAAAGATAGAGAAGATGCTGTGGAAGGTGCCGCAGTTTATACATTTATAAAAAACTATGTGGTGGAAAATAATTTTAGGAGTGATTGCTCTTGTCTTTATCGGCTTTGTTGGTATGGTCATCAAAATGGCTGTGACAGATGCTAAGGAAGAAACAAAGGATATTGAGAGGGCAGATAAGTAAGGCGTAAGGAATATGGACAAGCGCATTTATCTTTTTGATTACCAAGAGGATATGGTGAAGCGAGTGCAGGAGGTGTTTAAGCGCCATGACTCTGTGATGGTGCAGATGCCGACGGGCACGGGAAAGACGCATGTGCTTGCTGCCATCGTGGGCTTGTTCTTGAAGAAGGAGGTATGGGTGATTGCCCATCGCAGAGAACTTGTATCGCAAATCAAGGACACGCTTGCAAGATTCTTTCCTGACTTGGATTCAGAAATGATCCGAGTGACATCCATACAGTGGTTGTCAAGACACTATCGGGAGATAAAGGAGAAGCCGAGCTTGATTGTGATAGATGAGGCGCATCATGCGTTGGCAGAGACGTATGCCGAGGTGATGAACGCTTATCCGAAAGCGAAGAAGTTAGGACTGACGGCTACGCCTTATCGCTTGAACGGCCGAGGGTTTACCGATTTGTTTGACACGCTGCTGTGTTCCTGGAGCATGGAACGGTTTATCGCCGAGGGGCGGTTGAGTCTGTATGACTATTACTCTATCAAGCCGGACAGTGCCGACCAACTGTTGATTGATTCGTTGCGGAAACGAGGGGCTGATGGTGACTATCTGCAGAAGGAGCTGAACGAGGTGATGGACGTAAGGCCATCTCTTGAAAGGCTTTGCCTGACCATCAAGCAGTATGTGCCAGGCAGGAAGGGCATCGTGTATGCCATCAGCATTCTGCATGCAGAGCATATTGCAGAGTTCTATCGCGAGAATGGCATCAAGGCTGTGGCTATTTCGAGCAAGACTCTGCTTGCGGAACGGAAAAAGCTTATAGAGAATTTCAAACGTACACATATACAGTCTGTTTCTTCTTCGAACGCGAATCTCTCTAATATCACGAATGTTTCAGATGATATTGATGTGCTGGTCAGCGTGGATCTTTTCTCGGAAGGCTTCGATTGTCCTGATGTGGAGTTCATTCAGTTGGCGAGACCTACACTGTCGTTGGCGAAGTATATGCAGATGGTGGGACGTGGACTGCGTGTGGCTGAAGGTAAGGCGTACTGCGTGATATTGGATAATGTGGGGCTGTATAAGCGGTTCGGGTTGCCTTCGGCGGATAGGGACTGGCAGAGTATGTTTGAAGGAAAGGCTTCTTTGGAGGATATGCTGCAAGGGGCTTGTCTGCACGTCAATAGTCATAATTGCAGGATGGACGCTGTGATGGATGGTGATGATGAGATGATGAAAATCGTCAATCATGTGCAGCAGCAACGGGTGATGATGGATTGCTATGGATATAGCATCGTAGAGAATGAAGAGGGTAGGGTAGGCGTAAAGGACAAGGATGGCAAGATGATTGTGGATTGTCTGTATAAGAAGATAGAAGTGACCAATGACGGTTTTGCTTACTGTTATATAAGAAAGAAGGCAGGAAGGAAAGAATGGATTGACTTGCGGAACGGGCTTTGGTTTATGAAGAAACCGCAGAGCATCAAACTGCTGGGCATCGACTTCTGCACAGAGGATGGCAAGAAACTCTATCCTCGCATCCGCTCGAAGTTTATTGACGAGAAAGCCTATCTTACTGTGAAGACTTTGGAACTGCAAGTGGGAAGCGGCCTGAGTTGGAAGCGCAGATTCATACCCTGGGATGAGCCGAACAAGGTGTATATGTATAAGGAAGGAGAAGGCGACTCGCGACTGTATATAGATGAGGACGAACAGTATTTTGTACAGAAGAACATTGGCTGCCAACTTGAGAAAGTGGACTCTTGTGAAGAGTTGGCAGAGTTTGCTCAAAAAGACAAAGAAGAAAGGGAGGAGGGCTTAGAAAACCTTAAGAATTCATATAAACATTATGAATATTATCCTGTAGACAACTTCTATCCTATCAAGAAAAATCTTGGAACAGCAAATGATAAGATAAGGGTAGAGAATGACGGCATTTGGTATGTAGAGGATGCACAGGCTAATGAAAGCTATTGGGTAGATCCGATTACACATAGGAAACATTATACAAGACCTATCCTGTTTAGGCGTGGTTATCTGAACATCTTAAAGGAAGGCGACTGGTGTTATGTGAGAAATATCCCAGGACTAATGAACAGACCTTTAAGACAATGGGAAATTGTGGCGGATGACAACGTCTGTGTCATCAAGAATACGTATCTGATAGAGAAAAGTGAGCCTGAACAATGGTATAAGATATGCAGAAGGACAGATGACTTTACTTACTTTACTGTTAAGGAATGTGATTACGAAAGTGATCTCATCAAGGATGATGCGGAAATCCAAATTACTCAATTTGATGGCGAGGGCTTGAAAATGACACAAAAAGGAATGCCTTATACGCCGTTTGTGATAAGAACATAGATAAAGCCTCTTTTACGGTCCGACAGTTACACTGTCAGAGCGCAAAAGAGGCTTTATTGTATGACAACAGTAAAGGTGTTGGAGCGTAAAAGTGGCTCTATTTTTTTTACTTCACCACCTTTTTCTTTCCGTCCACGATGTACAGACCTGCAGCGGGCTTGTTTATGCGAACACCGCCGAGGGTGTAGGTCTTGTGGTTGGCTGCGTTGTCAGCAGAAACGGAGCCGATGGACGTTGTGGAAGTGAGCTTCACGGTGTAGACTGTCTTGTTGGCAGGGTTGACTTCGTAGTCGTTGCCGTAGACTGTGATGGTGCAGACGTTGTTGGTAAGGTCTACGTCCTTCTCCACACTCGCTCCCACACCCTTCTTCTCGAACGTGATGGTGTTCAGGAGGTCAGCGTTGTCGCTCTCGATGGTGTATTCGGTATTCTCGGGAGAGAAGCCCTCGATGGTCTTGCCGTCAATCTGCAGATCCTTCAGCGTGCTATAATAAATAAGGTGAAGCTCGTCAAGGTCGAGCTGGTCGTCCTTTGAAGCACCCGGAACGGGGTTGGTAGTGGCAGAAGCCAGAAGGTACTGCACCTCGGGAGCTTCGTCAGTGGCATAGCTGAACTCACCCGTGAACTTTGTCCATTCCTCTGTAGCGGGAATCAGCACATTGGCTGATCCTACCTTTTCGTCAGCCATCTCAGCAAGTTCGGGGTCATGGTAAGCAGCGTCCTTGTGGAGGATGAGCTGTATGCGTCCCTGAAGAGCCGGCTGCTCTTCAGCTTCGTCTGTGGCAGCCTTGGCTGTGCCGGGAGTGAAGCGGGCGTAAACCTCAAAAGCGTCAGGACGTCCTGCGAAAGGCATGTTGCCGTTTACGTCGGTACGGTCAGTGAAGTTATAGTTGGAAGCATCTGTCGGGTCGGTGCTGCCCATGTTGATATGACCAGTTGTGATGTTGCCGTTGGCGTAAGTCCCCAACAGGTCCTTCGATACGATGCGCACGCCATTGCCCTTATATCCCTCTATCTTCTGTGGCATCGGAGACATAGAGGCGAACGAAGCGAAGAGTCCGGCAGCGGTGTCGAACGAGTTCCATCCCTCTGCTATCTTTGCGTTCTCGTCGTCGGTCCAGTTCTCGAAGTCAGCGTTGGCTATCTGGTAAGCAGCCTCCTTGCTCTGTCCCTCGAATGTGACGGTGTAGACGCTTGAGGGGCAACCAGCCTCGCTTACGGTAAGCGTGAGCTTGTGCTCTGCCTCGTTGTATGTCTGCTCCACTGTGGCTTTCTCAGAAGAAGCAACATAGCTTATTTCGTCTGTGTAGCAATTGCCGGTGGCGGTGAAGTCTGTGCTGGTGTTGCCCACCGGGATAAACTCATGACCCGCTACGTTGAGCGATGTCAGCGTCGGAGCAGCCTTCTGATACTGTATAGTGTAGACACTCATAGCCTCAGGATTGGTTTCAGCGTCATAGTCCTCGCCCTTCACTGTGAGGACATACTGACCGGTGAGGTCGTCGTAGGCAGTTTCCACGGTGGCGCCTACGCCCTTCTTGGTGTAGCCGACGGTGGTCCAGTAAGGATCGTATGTCGACTCCACGGTGTAGTTTAAGGTGTCCGGAGAGAAGTTGATGTCTATGTCATTGCCGTTGTTGTCAGTGGGCTTGAGCGAAGAAAGAGCATGATAATAGATGAGCTTCACATTGTCCACGGTAAGAGAATTGCCCTTCTTGATGTCGCTCTGTGGTCCGAAATAGTTAGCGGAAGAGAAAATGACGTTGATGTTCTCCACACCGGCAGTCTCGCATCCTTTCTTATATACGAAAGGTATGGTGTCTGTCTTCCATTCGCCCTCGGTGCTCTCCGTTATGGCATGGTCGATGGTGGCTACGAGAGTGGCGCCTTCGGTCTTTGTCACGTCTCCGCCGGTGGCGGTCTTGTTTATGCCGAGAACGTTACGCTCACGGTTTTGCATGTCCACGCGAGTGGCGCTGCCCCACCATGCGAGTGCTCCTAAGGCTGTATTTCCGGGCACATCCTTCTGAGTCCATGTTCCGTTCCAGAGATAAGCCAGCACGGTGGCAGGCTCGTCCGTGCCGTTAGAGTTGTCGCGCTGATATTCGAAGGAGATGGCATCGGGATGGTATGTAAATTCCTTACCGCCGAACGTACCGCCGTCAGAGTTGCGCACGGATAAATTCTTTGTTTCCGCTGTAGCCCAGGGTGTACCGAGCGTGAAATATCCGGGGATGTTCTGCTTCACAGCGGAGTTGTAGATGTTCTTTACCTTTACGGCATAGTTTGCAGGCTCGTCTTCGGCAGAGCGTGTGACTTTTTCGCCCACTTCTCCAGCCAGCACCACGTTAGCCATGTGCCATCCCTGCGGCTGCACACCTTTTGAAAAGGTGTTGCCTTTACTGTCCCAAGGGACACACTTCTCCCAGGCAGAGTCAAAGTCGCCGTTGATTTGCTGCGCATTAGCGGTAAGCGCAGCCACACTCAATAATAAAAGAGCGTAATTCTTCTTCATCTTGTTGTAATTAATAATAAAGCAAGTCCTATTGCCTTGTTTGTTTATAAAACCTGAAAACAATGAACTTATAGATTAAATATCGGGTGCAAAGTTACTCAAAAAAACTAAAGGCGAATAAAAAGTTTACATTTTTTTAGCCTAAGAATCAGCGCTATATATAAGTGGGTGTTTCAAAGGTAAACGAAACTGGAAGAAAAGGCATGGGAGGGAGTTTTGTCAAAGCCCTGCCTAACAAAGTTACCTCGCTGATAAATTCTTGTTTGAAAAGTACAGCTGTTACAATAAAATAATGTATATTTGCTGATGTGATGATAACATCACGATATTATGAGAGTTTCATTATATAAAGACACGACTACTATGACTAAGAGACAATTCCTTTTCGCTTGCGTCCTCATGGTGTGGAGCCTTCTGACCGCCTCTGCCAACGACGGCGTCTATTTCACCAGCGGCAATTTCCTTGTGCCTACGCAAGAGACCGACATCTCGGTAAGCAAGGAGATTCTGACAATCACTATCGGCAAGGACAATTATGCACGCGTGGACGTGTATTATGAGTTTACCAACAGCGGCGCTCCCAAGACCGTCACTATGGCTTTCGAGGCGGACGCGCCATACAACTCAGGCGAACAGCTGGACCTGAATGGGGCGCATCCGTTCATCCACGACTTCACCGTCAACATGAACGGCAACACGCTACGCTACGACAACGCCATCGTGGCGCTATTCTATAATGAAGGCAAGCCCGAAGTCGACTTCACACCGCTCGACCTCACGCAATGGAAGGGTGAGCGAGAGGGCGGCTACGACGTGGAACTGCCAGGCGAGAACATGCTCTACAATGCACGACTTGACAGCATGGTGAACTTTGCCTACGCCTATTACTTCAAGGCAAAGTTCCTGTCGGGGCGCAACATCGTGCGCCACTCTTACCGTTATCGCATGAACTACAACGTGGGTGAGCGATTCTCCATCCCATATTGGCTGACACCTGCCACACGCTGGGCTAACCGTCAGATTGACGACTTCACGCTGAATATCACCACGGACGAGCAGACCGAATTCTGTCTGCCCAACTCGATGTTCCGCGCAGAGCCGTTCAAGTCGACCTGCGATGGCACGATCTTCCAGCTCACCACCGACTACGGCGAGGACATGCTCTTCGCCATTGCCGCACCGGGCGACACGGTGTCATGGCACGCCCGCAACTTCCGCCCCACAGCGGAGATGTGCATAGCCGCTCCAATCTGGGACAGGCAGAACGTAATGTATCGTTGCCAAACGGAAGCGAAGGTGGTGATTGACAGTGAAGGACGCGAAAGCCGATACATTGCAGACTGCGGCGACAGCTATTTCGTTGACGTACAGGCGTATGGTCTGGTGAAGAAGAAGGGTAGCCGCGTAGTGGAATATTCTGCCGAGAAGGGTCAGGGTTGTCTCGTTCAGAACAGCTACGAATATCAGTGCGTCAACGTCCGCCAACGCCCCACCTCCGAAAGTCCCGTCATAGGACAGATAAGCGACCGCCCCGGCGAAATGCCCGACGTGTTCCCCTGCCTCGGACTGGTAAATGGCGAGGGCAAGAGCCATGATTGGCAATGGTTCAAGCTGAAGATAGACGGCAAGATCGGCTACGTAAAGCAGGGTCTGATGCTATGGGACGCCATTGATTCGTATTGATAGGCGGACGAAATCCGATTTTTGAATTTTGAATTGTGCGCCAAGGCGCATTATTAATTGTTCAGTTTTTGAATTATTCAGCAGACGAGGCATACTTAGGAGGCTATGGCGTCTCGCCGTAGCCTCCTATGGTTCTATATGCTTAAGCCGTAACATATTAATCACATAAATATAATAT
>ERZ1026894.1336-NODE-1336-length-14715-cov-3.490246_pt1 | contig 14715 bp, 12 predicted proteins | sample MGYA00380177_ERZ1026894 | MGnify/ENA primary metagenome ERZ1026894 (study PRJEB33269, sample SAMEA4719813) | human gut metagenome | biome: human-associated habitat; feature: organic feature; material: feces | place: Cameroon | collected 2013-10 ... | reverse complement strand
ATGGGCAGAGGAAGGCTACAGCATCGCTGACGCTCAGTTCTCGCTCTCTGAGCAGAATACCTCTAACGGCACAGCCAAGGGTACAGACGGCACAATGGGATTCCCAGTGCTGCCAAGCTACACTTCAGCAGGTGGTTCGTTGAGCGTAAGCGGCAATACTGTTTCGGGTACTGACAACAACGGCAAGGCATATTCTATCGTATTCGATTCAACAGGCAAGATGACCTCATGGACATACGACGGCAAGAGCCTTATCGCTGAAGGTCCTGACTTCAACAGCTACCGTAAGGTGGACAATGACCGTAACTTCAGCACAACGTTCACAAAATCGACAAGCATGAGCATCAGCAATGGTCTTACAATGAGCGGCACCAATGCTACAATGACTGTCAAAGGAGGATCAAGATACACCACAGTCTACACATTCTACCCTGACGGCACAGTAGACATGAAGGTAACCTTCTCATCAAGCAGTTCTCTCGCCCGCATCGGTCTCGGTATGCAGTTCGCTTCCGGTTTCGAGAACGTGGAGTTCTATGCCCGCGGTCCTCGTTCCAACTACAGTGACCGCAAGACAGGTTCTTATCTCGGCCGCTTCACCACTACGGTAGACGACATGGTGGACGAGATGATCCATCCTCAGACCTTCGGCGACCATGAGGATATGCGTGAGCTGATTCTCACCAACAAGGCTTCTAACGTGCAGATCGGAATCAAGGCAGGTGGAAGAGCATCATTCTCTCTTTCACACTACGACGAGACAAAGTGGTGCACATCAGGCGACTCTATGTGGAACACAAAGCTCCACTGGTATGACCTGACACGCAATCCGCAGGTTTATGCCCACTTCGACTATATGCAGCGCGGACTTGGCAACAACTCATGTGGTGGCGACGGCTGTCTGTCTGATTATGTTTGTCCATCATCTGGAAGTTATAGCTACACATTGCGATTCACCCCACAATCAGGTGGAAATGCGCAGATAACAGAATAATATTTGCAGAAAGGTTCTCTGATTTGAGAATAAACGTCAATCCCAATCGGTCTTTATAGTCTGACCGGTTGGGGCTATAATAAAGAAACTCTCCCGATAAGCTACAGACAAAGACTTGATGCTTATCGGGAGAGTTATTTTTTTGTGGATTAATTAAGCTTATCAGTTGTTTTCAGGACGGAGCTGACGCACGGTCACTCCAGTGCGCCACATTTCGCTTTCGCGCATAGCCTTCAGTTCGGCGTTCAGCTTCTCGCGGTAGTCAGGCTTAGAGTTGCTGTCGATTGAAATCTGAGCCTCCTTGCCAGTCTTTACAGAGAGGTAGAGCCACTCCATAACAGGCTTGATAGCCTCGCGGAAACGCGGAGCCCAGTCGAGAGCGCCACGCTGGGCTGTAGTAGAACAGTTGGCATACATCCAGTCCATTCCCTTCTCGCCGAAGAGAGGCATGAGGCTCTGTGTCAGTTCCTCTATGGTCTCGTTGAAAGCCTCTGATGGAGAGTGTCCATGCTCGCGGAGCACCTCATACTGAGCCTCGAACAATCCCTCGATGGCACCCATCAGCGAACCGCGCTCACCGGTGAGGTCGCTTGTAGCCTCACGCTGGAAAGTGGTCTTGAAGAGATAGCCCGAACCGATGCCGATGCCCAATGCCAAAGTCTTCTCCTCAGCATTGCCCGATGCATCCTGATATACGGCGTAAGAGCAGTTCACGCCTCGTCCCTCGCGGAACATGGTGCGCAGAGAGGTGCCCGATCCCTTAGGTGCCACCATGATGACATCCACATCCTCTGGAGGCACCACACCGGTGCGGTCGTTCCAGTTGATGGCAAAGCCATGAGAATAATACAGAGTCTTGCCCTTGGTGAGATATTTCTTTATCTTAGGCCATACCTGTATCTGACCGGCGTCGGAGAGCAGCATGCATATCACAGTACCCTTCTCTGCAGCCTCCTCGATAGAGAAGAGACTCTCGCCCGGCACCCATCCGTCAGCCACTGCCTTGTCGTAGGTCTTTCCCTGACGCTGTCCTACAATCACGTTGAAACCGTTGTCGCGCAGGTTGCAAGCCTGGCCAGGTCCCTGAATACCATAGCCAAGCACAGCTATTGTCTCGTTCTTCAATACTTCATGTGCCTTCTCCAAGGAAAACTCCTTGTTGGTGACTACCGTTTCGATAACGCCACCGAAATTCATTTCTGCCATATTTGTTTTGTTTTAGTTATGTGCCCTCAGGCACTTATGTTCTTTTTACCTTATAACCATTAATGGTCTAATGACCGTTAATGGTGTATTTTATATATACTGTTTGCAGCATTTATCATATCTTCTCGAACTTCAACATACATCTCACCACTTCAGCATCCACTGTCTCGGCGTTTGTCTTCGTTACCCTTACGCAGACCGTATCGTCGTCGCGTTCTTCGGTATAGAAATTCAGTTTGTCGCCGCAGTAGCTTTCAGCCACATATGCTATGTCGAAGCGTCTGATGCGGAATTTGCGGTAGTGGTCAATGTCGAAGAGGTCGAGGATATGCTCGATGTATTTTATGCTATTGATATGACCGTTCACGTCAACGTCGCAGTAATACGTGTCGATTGTCCTTGCGAGCTTCGCCTCCTTGCCCATCTTCACTCTCGACAGTCCTTCGATAGGGCATTCCTTGTCTTTCTCTATATACTGTTCTATCTCACCGTCTCTGATGGCGAGGATATTCTGCGGCTGTCTCGTCTCCGTGTCTATCATCGCCCACACGCTCTTGCCGTAGCCATAGGTGCGGCTGTCATCGGTGCTGCAGATGCGGAAGTTTCTGTTGGTGAAGAACCTCAAGGCGCTTTCCACCCATGTCTCCACACTGAACTTCTCGTATGCCGCCGGCATGTCGTCCATCTCTATCGCCAGTCGCGACAGCACCCAGGTCTTGTGGATCGGGTTGAGATAGTTCATACCGAAGTCGCGGTCGTTGGAATGGAAATCCGCCGCATTGAGCAAGTGGTTGCCCAGATGTCCCATGAAGAGCTTCTTGGAGAAGTCGCAATGGAACGGTTCTGACAGGAAGTCATATCTTCCGATTTTTCCTAATGTTGCCATTTTCTTCTATCTTTATTGGTTTTTCATGTTATTCTCGCGCATTGCTATCAAGTCGTTCACTTCTTCCACAGGATTCCTCGTTATGGCAATTCTTCCGCTTCGGGTATACTGCAGCACGCAGTTTCTTTCCTGCAGATTGGTGTAAAGGGCGATGATGTCCTTTGTCACGCCGCTCAGTACGGCTGTGCAGAACGTAGGGTTCACCTCGATGATCTGTGCGTCGGCACGGCGTATTATCTTTGAAATCTCCGGATTCTCCATCACGACAGGCGTTGACAGCTTGAACAAAGCATCTTCGCGGATGAATATCTGGTCATCGGTATAGTAGTCGGCCTTTATCACGTCCACTTTCTTCTCTATCTGTTTCGTTATCGTTTTCACCTGCTCTTCATCGCTCCATGTGGTGATGGTGTATTTGTGTACACCCTCTATGCTTGAAGCCGAAGCGTTGATGCTCTCAATGTTCACCTGTCTGCGGGTGAATACGGCGGTCACCTGACTCAGCATACCCACCATGTTCTCTGTATAAATGAGCAGAGTATATAATTTCTTGTCGTTGTCCATTTCGATAATCCTTTATTCTTTGAAATCCTCTTTTTCGAGAATCATCTCGTTGATAGGTTTGCCGGGAGGCACCATCGGCATCACGTTGTCCTCCTCCAATACAGCACATTCAAGGACATACGGTCCGTCGGTGCTGAGCATCTTCTCTATTTCCCCTTTCAGTTCCTCGTGGGTCACGGCGAGTCCGTACGGTATGTCGTAACCCTTGCAGATAAGCTCGTATTGCGGGTTCATCATCCTTGTGAACGACCTCCTGCCTCCGAAGAACATGTCCTGCCACTGGCGCACATTGCCGAGATAGTTGTTGTTGAGCAGGATAACCTTCACCGGTGCCTGCTGTTCCATAATTGTGCCGAGCTCCTGTAAGTTCATCTGGAATCCACCGTCGCCGGTAAACATGCACACCGTGCGGCCGGGTGCTCCGAATGTGGCACCGATGGCAGCAGGCAGTCCGAAGCCCATAGTGCCGAGTCCGCCGCTTGTCACCAGTGACAGCGGTTTGGCGAATTTGAAATATCTGCAAGAGAACATCTGGTTCTGTCCCACATCATTCACCATTACCGTATTGTCGTCGGTAGCTTCAGCCACGGCGTTCACCACTTCTGCCATGAGCAGGAATTTGCCTTTCGGGTGGATGGCAGGTTCTATCACACGCTCACGTTCCGTTTCGTATAGAGGCTTGAAACTGTCTATCCATTCTTTATGACAGTTCTTGTGGATGAGAGCCGTTATCTTTGGCAGCGACTCCTTGCAGTCGGCAACGATGGCAATGTCGGTCTTCACATTCTTGTCAATCTCCGAAGCGTCGATGTCGAGATGGATTATCTTTGCCTGTTTGGCATAAGTAGCCACATTGCTCGTCACCCTGTCGCTGAATCTCATTCCTATGGCAATCAGCAAGTCGCATTCCTGTTCCTTTATGTTCGGTGCATAGTTGCCGTGCATGCCGAGCATTCCCATATTCAGCGGATGACCGGATGGCAGGGCAGACAGTCCCATGAGAGTTCTTGCAGCCGGTATGTCGGCCTTCTCCAGAAACTCCTTCAGTTCCTCCTGGGCGTTTCCAATTTCCACACCATGACCGACGAGGGCAATCGGCTTCTTCTATTTGTTGATGAGTTCCGCCGCAAGCCTTGTCTTCTCTTCGTCCGGCTGCGGATAGGCATTATAGCTTCTGATGAAGTCGATGTGTTGAGGCTCATATTCAGTAAGAGCCTGCTGTATGTTCTTCGGGAAGTCGATGACCACAGGTCCCGGTCTTCCTGATTTAGCTATATAGAATGCCCGGCTGATAGCCCATGCTATATCCTCCGGTCTTCTTATCTGGTAGCTCCATTTGCATATCGGCTGTGCGAGACAGGCGAGGTCTACCTCCTGAAAGGCGTCTGTGCCCAGAGCGCTGATGCCCACCTGTCCGGCAATGACCACAATAGGAGTGGAGTCAGTGAGCGCATCGGCGACACCCGTCACGGTGTTGGTGGCACCAGGACCGCTTGTCACGATACATACTCCAACCTTTCCGCTTACCCTGGAATATCCTTCGGCAGCATGCGCCGCCGCCTGTTCATGGCGCACAAGGATATGGTTGAACACCTTGTTGTCGCCGCGGGTATAGTGGTATAACGCGTCGAACACCGGCATTATCGCTCCTCCGGGATAACCGAAGATGGTGTCTACTCCTTCGTTTGCCAATGATCGCATCAGCGCCTCCGCACCGGTTATCTTCTCTCTTGCCATTCTTCTCTTACAATTTGTTGATTCGTGTTTCGTGCTTCAATCCCAATCCGCTTTCCGGTTTGGTGTTCACTGTGGCGTCAGCCTATTCTATTATTCTGACGCCTCCCTTGTCGGCAGAGCTTACACTTTGTGCGTATGCCCTGAGAGCCTTGCTCACCGTGCGCTGGCGGGTCATCGGGCGTTGTTCCCTTGCCGCCAGTTCTTCGTCGGTCAGCTTCACGTTTATCGTTCTGTCAGGTATGTCAATCTCTATGATGTCGCCATCAATTATCTTTCCGATGTTTCCACCGGCTGCCGCTTCCGGCGATATATGTCCGATGCTGAGTCCCGATGTGCCTCCGCTGAATCGTCCGTCAGTTATCAGCGCACATTCCTTACCCATGTGCATGCTCTTGATATACGAAGTGGGGTAGAGCATCTCCTGCATTCCCGGACCGCCCTTCGGTCCTTCGTGGGTTATCACCACGCAGTCGCCTTTCTTCACCTTTCCACCGAGGATTCCCTCGCAGGCGTCCTCCTGGGAATCGAATACCTTTGCCGGGCCTTCGAAGTGCCACAATGCAGGGTCCACTCCGGCAGTCTTCACCACGCATCCGTCCTGTGCGATGTTTCCGAATAGCACGGCAAGTCCACCGTCTTTCGTATAAGCGTGGTCGAGGTCGCGGATGCAGCCCTCGCTACGGTCGGTGTCGAGCGTTTCCCACTTTTCGTCTTGTGATCCCATCTTGGTAGAGAACTTTCTTCCGGGAGCGCTGCGGTATATCCTGTCAGCCTCTTCGTCTACTGCAGATTTCGTGATGCCGTATTTTTCGAGCTGTTCGCCGAGAGTCTTTCCGTCAGCACGTTTCACGCCTTTGTGTATCAAACCGCCCTTTGCCAGTTCGTTCAGAATTCCGAAGATTCCACCGGCACGGTTGCATTCCTGAATGCTGTATTTCTGTGTGTTCGGCGAGAGCTTGCACAGACAAGGCACCTTACGGCTCAACCTGTCGATATCGCTCATCGTGAACTCCACGCCGCCCTCCTGTGCCACGGCAAGCAGATGTAGCACGGTGTTTGTGCTTCCGCCCATCGCTATGTCGAGAGTCATGGCGTTGAGGAAAGCCTCCCTTGTGGCTATGTTTCTCGGTAGCACGCTGTCGTCGCCGTCCTCATAATACTTCATGGCGTTTTCCACTATCAGGTGTGCAGCGTCTTTGAAAAGCTGTATTCTGTTTTTGTGGGTGGCGAGAATCGTTCCGTTACCCGGCAGACTCATGCCAATTGCCTCTGTAAGCGAGTTCATGGAGTTAGCCGTGAACATACCGGAACAGCTTCCGCAGCCAGGACAGGCACAACTTTCAATCTCCTTCAGTTCTTCGTCGCTCACGCTCTTGTCGGCACCGTTCACCATGGCGGTGATGAGGTCGGCGTTTGCGCCTTTCCAGCGTCCCGCTTCCATTGGTCCGCCACTGCAGAAAACGGTAGGTATGTTAAGTCTCATTGCCGCCATAAGCATTCCCGGCGTCACTTTGTCGCAGTTTGATATGCATATCATGGCGTCAGCCTTGTGGGCGTTTACCATATATTCCACTGAGTCGGCAATGATATCTCGTGAAGGCAGGGAATACAACATTCCGTCGTGTCCCATCGCTATTCCATCGTCGATGGCAATAGTGTTGAACTCGGCGGCATAGCATCCCATTTTCTCTATTTCTTCTTTTACGATTTGTCCGATGTCGTGCAGATGAGTATGTCCGGGCACGAATTGAGTGAAAGAGTTGACGATGGCAATGATTGGCTTGCCGAACTGTTCGTGTTTCATTCCTGCCGCCACCCAGAGGGCTCTGGCCCCTGCCATTCTCCTTCCTTCGGTGCATACCGCACTTCTCAACTTATTCTTCATCTTATTCCTTTTTTAGTGTTAAGCTAATACCTTGTATTGCAAATTTGTGTTTGAGCGTTTATGATTGTACGCCAAAAATAATGCTATTGTTGTATATCGGGCAAATGCCCTTACATTTGCCTACAAAGGTACTTGTTTTTCCGAACAATAGAACAAAATGACACACGTATTTTCTTTTTTAAGATACATTTAAAACAAAAAAACTTAAAAAAATAAAGAAACGTCAGAATAATGACACATTATGATATGAAGTGTGCAATGCTGATGTCAACGCGTTATCTTGCCTTCAATATTATACACCTCCTCTTCGTCCGCCATATGTCGCAGCACACGTTCTATCGACGGCATGTCGAAATCGAGGTTATAAAGTTCCTTGATGTGATGAGGCTTCTTGTCTTCGAGCAGTTTCAGAATGGCGAGTCTTATATCCTTGTCTCTCTGTTTGTCCTCTCTTGTCATCTTTTTCTGTTCTATACACACGTCACATTGTCCGCATCTCTCAGACCGTGTCTCTCCGAAGTAGTTGAGCAACTGCTGGCTGCGGCATACCTTTTCGCTCTCAGCATACGTGACCACAGCCTCAAGGCGCTTCTCAGCCAGTTTCTTTCGCCAGTCATACACTTTCATCGGGATGACAATCTCCTCGAAGTCAACGCGGCTTTGCGTATATTTGATGTGCGGTATGCTCTTGCGAGGTATGAAATGTATGATGTGCTTTCTGCTCAGGGTCTTCAGTATTTCATGAGTCTGCTGGTCGTCCACACCGCTCTGCTGTGCGATGAGCGCCTCTTCGATATAAGCATAATCGGAGAACATTCCGCTGTAGTTTCTGAGTGCTGCCACAACGACGGCGTTCTCTTCGTCGGTCATGTCTTTCAGACGATAAAGGTCGTTGCGTCCGATGAGGAAACGCATCCTTGCCTTGTTGTCGCTTGCCTCGCTGTATTCTATGTAGCCGGATTTTTCAAGAATCTTGAGTGCCGATTCCACTCTTGCCGGATAGTGTTTGAAGTTTCTGCAGAATTTGTCGAGGTTGAATTCGAAAGTCCTTTCGAAGCCGCAGCCCACGGCGAGCTGGAAGAAATATGCAAGATGTTCATACACGGTCTTGATATATTCCTTGTCAGGATACTGGTCGGCGATGCGGCGCTGCAGTATGGACTTGTCCCTGCCGTTGAAAAGCAATACGGCATAAGCCTTGTTGCCGTCTCTGCCGGCGCGCCCGGCTTCCTGGAAATAAGCCTCTATGGAGTCTGGGCTGTCTATATGTATCACGACCCTCACGTCGGGCTTGTCTATACCCATGCCGAAGGCATTGGTGGCTACCATCACCTTCACCTTGTCCTCCTGCCACATTGACTGCCGCAAGTCTCTCACGGCATGGTCGAGGCCGGCATGATAGAAGGTGGCGCTGATATTGTTGTCGTTGAGGTATTCAGCCACTTCTTTGGTTTTCTTCCTACTGTATACATACACGATTGCCGATCCGCTTAGCGATCTGATGATATGTGCAGCCTGTTCGAGCTTGTCGTCGGCTGTCCTTACGATATACGCTATGTTTTTCCTCATGAAGCTCATGCGGAACACGTTCTTTTCCTTGAAGTTGAGCTGCTTCTGTATATCGTCGATGGCGGGTAGGGTGGCAGTGGCTGTAAGTGCGAGAACAGGTGCATCCGGCTTTATCTTTCTGATTTCGGATATAGCCAGATACGATGGTCTGAAGTCATATCCCCATTGGCAGATACAGTGGGCTTCGTCAACGGTTATGAAGCTCACGGTCATGTGGCTCAGTTTGCTGAGAAACAATTCAGACGACAGTCTTTCGGGGGATATATATAATAAGGTGACACCACCGAGCACGGCATTGTCGAGAATCTTCAGTATCTCAGCATGTTTCATGCTGCCATAGATGGCGTATGCCTTCACCCCCTTCTTCCTCAGAGCGTCCACCTGGTCTTTCATCAGCGCTATGAGAGGGGTGATGACGAGGCACACCCCCTCCATGGCGATGGCAGGCACCTGGAAGGTGATAGACTTTCCGCCGCCTGTAGGCATCAGTCCGAGAGTGTCTTTCCCGGCACAGATGCTTTCAATGATGTCTCTTTGTATTCCTCTGAAGTCAGGGTAGCCCCAATACTCCTTTAGAATCCTGAGGTATTTGTCGTCTGCCATCTGCCAGTGTTATAATGTTGTCATGTTCAAGCCTGTCCCTCTGTCGGCTGTATGTCTTCTATCTGCAGCTGCACGTCGTTGTGCTTGAAGATATTGTCCTCTATGGTGTATGCGATGTTGAAGCTGCGTTTCGACTTGATGTATCGTGCTGCAGCACTTTGTCCGAAGGCGATGCCGCTCATCACGTTGTTAGACTTTGAGTCTACGAGTTCCAGTTTGATATGTTCCTGCTCTCTGCCCACCACCTTGCTCGTGCCGAAGTCGTATACGTTCATTGTGGCAAACAGTGGTTTCATGTTGCCCGGTCCGAAGGGGCCGAACTTCTTTAGTTCGCCGTGCATCTTCTTCGTGATGTCCTTCAGGTCTATCACGGCGTCGATGTTGAGTGCCGCTTCGGTGTGTTCCGGCAGTATATGTTCCTCCACGTATGCCTGGAACCTGTCTCTGAATTCCTTCACGTCGTCCCATCTCAGCGTCAGTCCGGCTGCATAGGTGTGGCCGCCGAAGTTAAGCAGCAGGTCACGGCAGCTCTTGATGGCGGCATATATGTCGAATCCCGCCACGCTTCGTGCCGAACCGGTGGCGAGTTCGCCGTCGCGTGTCAGCACCACGGTAGGCCGCACGTAGATTTCCGTCAGTCTGGAAGCCACGATGCCTATCACGCCCTTCTTCCAGTTCTCGTCGTAGAGCACTATGCTCGAATGTTTCTGCTGGCTCTCCAGTCTGCCCACAATCAGGTTTGCCTCTTCGGTCATCTGCTTGTCTATGTCCTTGCGCTGCTCGTTGTATTCGTTGATGTGTTTCGCCTTGTCGAAAGCCACGGCGAAATCCTTTTCCACGAGCAGGTTCACGCTCTCCCTTCCGTTCTCCATACGTCCGGAAGCGTTGATCCTCGGTCCGATTTTGAACACGATGTCGCTCATCGACAGCGTGCGTCCGTTCAGTCCGCAGATGTCGATGATGGCTTTCAGTCCGATGTTAGGGTTCTGGTTCAGCTGTTTCAGTCCGTGGTAGGCAAGAATTCTGTTCTCTCCCGTCACCGGCACGATGTCGGCAGCGATGCTCACGGCACAGAAGTCGAGCAGCGGTATCAGTCTTGAGAAAGAAATGCCGTTGCTCTTTGCGAACGCCTGCATGAATTTGAATCCCACACCGCATCCGCACAGATGTTTGAAAGGATAGGTGTCGTCTTCTCTTTTGGGGTTCAGAATAGCGGCAGCTTGTGGCATTTCCTCGTCCGGCACGTGATGGTCGCAGATGATGAAGTCAATGCCCAGCTCTTTGGCGTATTCAATTTCTTTTATTGCCTTTATTCCACAGTCGAGTATTATTATCAGTCCCACTCCCGTTTCGTGGGCGAAGTCGATACCCTTACGGCTCACTCCATATCCCTCGTCGTAGCGGTCGGGAATGTAGTAGTCGATGTTGGAGTAATACTGCTGTAAGAACTTGTAAACCAATGCGACGGCAGTACATCCGTCCACATCGTAGTCACCATACACCATGATGCGTTCCTTGCGCCCCATGGCTTCGTTGAGTCTTTCCACCGCGGCGTCCATGTCCTTCATGAGGAAAGGGTCGATGAGGTCGTTGAGTTGCGGATGGAAGAATTTCTTTGCGTCCTCTTCCTTTATTCCGCGCTTCGCCATTATCGCCGCTATCACGGGGCTGACTTTCAGGTTGTCAATCAGTTTTTCTGCATCTTTCTTTTGTTCTGGTGTAGGTGGATCGTATTTCCATTTAAAATGCATTTATATATTCTTTTTATTTTCTGCGCGAATAGTCTTTGTAGGGCGTTTCAAGGCACGTGGCCTAAGCCTTCAGTCAAAGAGCGTGTAAAGTTACGAAAATTTGCTCAAATACTTATGATACCCGCAGGTTTTTTATATAATTTTTAGGCAAGTGGACGAGTTGACAAGTAGACGAGTTGATAAGTAGGCAAGCCTATCTGTCTCGACTAGTACGTTCAAGCAATTATCCAGGCCTGTCAACAAACGGAAGCAATATCCTTGTTTGTCCGTCTATTCGTCTTTTTCGATAAAATCTCCCTGTCAAATGTCCGAAATCCTTTTCTTTGACGTTATATATATAAACGAGAGATGAAACCAGAAGAGTTCAACCATATTATCCTGCCTCTTAGACAAGAGTTGCTGTCGCGGGCCTTTGGCATGACCGGAAACGGAGAAGATGCCGAGGACCTCGTGCAGGAAGCGATGCTGAGGCTATGGAAAAGGCGCGACTCGCTGGATGCTTCAGACAATATAAAGGCACTTCTCTATACGATATTGCGCAATGCCTTCTATGACGACAGGCGGCGGCAGCAACGGCATCCTTCAACCGAATTGTCAGAGGGTGACGCTGGTTTTGAGGAGCGAGGCGTGGAGACTCTCGACGAGATGGCGCTGATACGGAATATAGTGGAACACCTTCCGCCGTTGCAGCGCCAGCTGTTCAGGATGAAAGAGATAGAGGGCTATGATGCCGGAGAGATAATGCAGATAACGGGCTGTACAGCCGACAATCTGAGAAAGAACCTCTCAAGGGCGCGTCTGAAGATAAGAGATACTTATATGAAACTGATGAAAGGAGCAAGAGATGAAAAATGATATTAACGACAACAGAACGGCTAATATTGCGGAACTGCTGGAGAAATATATCAGCGGTGAGACCACTATGGCGGAGGAAGAGTCTCTGAGGAAGTATTTCAGAGAACATTCCGGTGACATTCCGGCAGAATGGAAACCATACAGGGCAATGTTCTGCTTCGTGGATGCAGAGAGGGAAACGGTTCGTGGCGAAGCTGGTGACATTGCTGCTGAAGCGAAGCCTGAAGCCGCCGGCAAGACCGTCGGTCTGCACCGCAAAGTAGCCCTCTGGCTGTCGGCTGCCGCTGCCGTGGCGTTATTGCTGGTCTGTTTCCTCCCGTCACACCGGAGTGATGCGGTATGCTATATGGTTGAAGACGGAAGGGTGTACACCGACAAGCGTCTGGTGCATGCAGAAGCTGTCAAGGCATTGCGCAACGTCGGTGAAATGGCAGACGATGATCCGTTTGAGGCTATGCGGATGATGAGATGATTAATTGTCGGAGAATGGTGATGAATGTAGAATTATAATGTCAATGACTATGAAACGATATTTGTTTAGACGCATGATGTTCATGGCAATGCTTCTGATGCTTGCCGTTGCAGCGATGGGACAAAAGGGACTCAACGTTGACAATGTGTTCCAGCGATATGGCAGAGCCAAGGGATGTAAGATGGTGGTGATGGAAAACACCACGCAGCATGGCTATAAACTCAGAGTGTATAAGAGTCTGGTATACAAGAAGCTACACCATGCGGTGAAGCCATATCTCGATGCCGACAGGAAGAATGCCAAGAAGGTGCGCGAGGTGATCGACGGCGGTGAACTCGTGAGTGGATATTACATGATGAAACCTTTGCCGGGCGGTTACAACAGATACATCCTCTTCAGTTATGTGGACAGCCGTAAGGGTACGGTGATATATATAGAGGGGAAACTGTCGCCCGACGACATCCTGAAACTCTGTTATTCCAAGTATTGAGGGCTGCCCTCCGGAAATCCACTGAAAACACAACCCGTCCTGAGCCTTACAAAGGGAAAAAACTGTTCTCAGGATGCCAAATCGATAATAAAAAAACTTGAAATATGAAGAAATTACTATTGTTGGCTGCGTTCTTGCCGCTTTTGGGAGAGGCAGCAGAGAAAGAAGACACGACGTTTGTAGTGAAAGACAAGAAAATCGTAGTAGACGTGGATGGCAGCAAGACCAACGTCAAGGTGTTCGGCGACGACGGAGTGGAGCAGACGAAGGTCAGCGAGATGAACTTCGTGGATGGCCAGGAAGTGGAACAGGTATATGTGGGTTCGCCATTCCTGCCAACAAGCAATCTGCAGCACATCGATTTCGCACCACGCTATCCTACGGTATGGTTCGGTATGGCAAACATCACCGGCAAGGTGTTCGGCACGAGCCAGCTCCACCATGCCAGGTTTTCAAAGTCGTTTGAATTTGGCGTCACCCCTTACTATATGTCGGTGCCGTTCAACAAGCAGAACAGTATGGGACTCAGTATTGCAGCCCAGCTCGTGTGGAGCCATCTCTGCTTTCAGAAAGACTATGCCGTGACGGAAACCGGCGGCAAATGGGATTTCGTGAAGATGGACCAGCGAGCCGACGGCAACAATATCAACTACATGTCGTTCCGTGTGCCCGTGATGTTCACCGTGGATGGCAGCTATGACTTCTATTTGGGGCTGGGACTGTCGCCTGAGATCCGCACCAATGCCTGGTATAAGATGAAAGGAAACATATCGGCAGACGAGACCTACAAACTCAACCGTCTGGGACTCAACATGTCGGTAGTCTGGGGAATCGGTCCGCTTGTCTTCAGCGGTTCGCTGGGCCTCACGCCACTTTTCAAGACAGCCAACGGCAAGAAGGCATATCAGAACTCCTGTTCTGTGGGAGTGGATGTCCTGTCGCTCGTGAAGCTCATCAACTCAGGCAAAAAGAAGAACAAGAATAAAATAGATTTCTAAAGATTACTGTCCGGTAAATCTTTTCCAAGCTACATAACCCCAAACGGTCATAGACCGTTGGGGATTAAGTTAATCGATATGGGTGAAAGTTGCCCCCATATCGCTGATTCTTAGTAAAAACAAGAATTGCTCACAAACTGTCAGATTGTCTGGTTTCCTGTTGTAACACTTTGACAAGCAGATAGTTGGCTGTTATTCGATTGTCAGCCAATTGTCTGGATGGTTTGCTGATGAAAGGCGTTGTCAGCCTGAGATGAATTCAGGCGACAGGCATTGTCAATACTTTTGGAGCTTTGGCTGCATATTGTTTCTTTCCTAAGAAACCAACAATTGCAGTCCAAAGCACTATAGATAGACAATTAACCTTATTCTAATTCGCGAACTCACGTTACTTACTTGGTGTTCATACTTGTTAATCTTGCCTAAAATATGCGCTTGCATCATACAACATACCCCTTTTCCTTGTACCTTTGTATAGTATTAGAACTCGAAAACGTGATAATTTGGGTGTCGTACATGCTCGAAAACGTGATAATTACGGTGCTGCACATGCTCGAAAACGTGATAATTAGGATGTTTTGCATGCTCGAAAACGTGATGAGAACTATTGTTGTTCATTATTAATGTAAGGAATAATTATGAAGAGGAAGATCTATAACGAGATGCTTCTGTGGAAGCAGAATGCTCAAGGAAAGTCTGCTTTAA
>ERZ1026894.1334-NODE-1334-length-14736-cov-18.161161_pt1 | contig 14736 bp, 15 predicted proteins | sample MGYA00380177_ERZ1026894 | MGnify/ENA primary metagenome ERZ1026894 (study PRJEB33269, sample SAMEA4719813) | human gut metagenome | biome: human-associated habitat; feature: organic feature; material: feces | place: Cameroon | collected 2013-10 ... | reverse complement strand
GTGTATAAGAGACAGATTAAAATATAAATTAACCAATAATTCTGAATTAAGCTATCTAAAATTAGTCTAAAATTATTTTTTAAGACATCAAAATTCAATGCCATCCCACCACGTTTCTGTGACCCCGGAGATTTTATCATCAATAAGAATCCTAATCCACCAGTAAATAAGCTTCCTAATCCAAATATTGTTCCTTTACTTTTATAAGGATAGTGAATAATCAAGTACAGAAATGCCATTAATAAAAGTGCCGGCGATGAATTTTCATTGCACGCTCCAGCCAAAAATCCCAAAATCATAATTCCAATTCCTTTTAAATTGGAAATTTCTCTATTAGCTATTGATATAATACATTTAAAGTAAGTGAGATAAATAACACTAGTCCATAAATAATTTCCTGAACCAGAGACCCATAGAACAGATTTCCCTATTTCTAGAAGATAAAACCATAAAAATATAAATAACAATAGGTAGGAAACTGGAGTGATTTTAACAACTTCTTTTACTTTACTGATAGAAAGTAAGAGAAACATCAGTGTTAAATAAGCCAATGTATTAAAAACATCAAAGTATACTTTTTTAAATTGTAAAAAGAATTGCACTATTGAATGCGCTACAAAACGACCATTCCACAATTGCCAATGATTGATTTGAGATTTCACAATTGAAAACAACCCGTTAATACGCTTAGGATGAGCGGTTGGCAAATACCCCTGATAAACAAAATGATAAGTATAATCATCCGATGTAAATAATGTCAGACGATTTAAGTGGAAAATTAGTAATGCAAAAATAGCACTAAGCCCTAAAAACCAAAAATATCGATTTCTTTTAGAATTCAACTTTGACTGACTATCACCATTATTCAAAATCACTAGCCCAATACCTTTCTAACAAAAGCTTCTCACGTTTTTTTATTATAGCATACTTATCCAAGATTGAAATCAGCTGCAAATCGCTGCTTTCTTAGTTTACAATTCTGTCCGATTTTCAATGGCGCGAAGTAGGGTCACTTCATCGGCATATTCGATATCTGAACCTACCGCTAATCCACGCGCCAAGCGTGTTACTTTGATTCCTGCAGGTTTTAGGACACGTGAGATATACATAGATGTTGCTTCACCATCTGCGGTGGCGTTGGTTGCAATAATAACCTCACTAACCTCACTATCCATCAAACGTGTAATCAATGACTTCAAATTAATATCATCAGGACCGACACCATTCATCGGTGAAATAAGTCCGTGTAAGACATGATAAAGTCCGTGATATTCTTGGATTTTTTCCATGGCAGAGACATCTTTTGAATCCTCAACCACCAAAATCACTGAACAATCACGTGTCTGATCATTACAAATTTGGCAAAGATCTTCATCAGTCAAATTCCCGCACACTGAACAATAAGTTAATTCACGTTTTGCAGCTAACAAGTTTTTAGCAAATTCATTTACGTCTTCGTCAGACATGCCAATCGTGTAAAAGGCCAAACGAGTCGCCGTTTTAATCCCGATTCCGGGTAACTTTGTAAAACTATCAATTAGCTTTGCAATCGATGTTGGATAAAGCATTGTTTCTCCTTTCTTCTGATAAAGTCACGAGCCGACCTTTGCCGACTCGAACTTCTTTTTTATTTATTAGCGTATGTTGACATGTACAAGTTAATAATGTCGCGCGCAATTAGTTGGTTAGGGTGATTCTCATCACTTGTTAAGTGAGGAATAATAACCGCAACCGCAATTTTAGAATCATTATTTTTTGAGTAATCATAAGCAAGAACACTCAAGTTAACTGTTGTCACTGCATTACCATTAGCGTCAATAGCATAAGTTTCGGCAGTACCTGTTTTACCAGCGATAGTGACATTTCCACGCATGTGAGTACCAGTAGCATAACCACTTGTACTATTTACCACTTGATAGAAACCTTGTTGAAGAATAGCCATTTCATCGCTTGAAATATTAACTTTGTTTAAAACATTAGTATCAATCATTTTAGACAAGTTGCCAAGTCCTGTTGTGCCATCATTATCATAGACACTATCGACAATGTGTGGCGCAACACGGTTACCACCATTTGCGACTGTTGCAGCATACTGAGCAAGTTGCATTGGCGTGTAAGAATCGTACTGACCGAAGGCTTCTGTTAAGACATTACCAGGGCTGTAATCTTCTGAGAGGTAACCAGTCGTTGTTTCTGGCAAATCCATTCCAGTGCTTGTTCCTAAACCATATTCGGCATAGGTAGCACGAAGTTCTTCCATAGCTTCTTTTGTTCCAGTTGTGGCAAGTGCCATTCCAGAATAATATTCTTGCCCCATCATTTTAAGAGCTACTTGAACCATGTAAGTATTTGAAGAGTACTCAAGTGCTTGGACAGCTGTAATATTCGTTGCACCACTACCAGTGAACCAAGATTTGATGGCTGGTGAACCAGCTAGGTTTATTGATTGGTCTGCAATAACCTGATTTCCAGAAATAGCATTATTTTCCCAACCTGAACTAATTGTCGCAGCTTTCACGACTGACCCTGGAACAAAAATATCATTAATAGTACCAAGGGCATCAAGAGTAGTTGTTGACGAACCTGTTTCATGAGAAAGTCCAGCCATTGCTAAAATGGCACCTGTCTGCGGATTCAAGGCAACTGCATAAGCTCCTTCTGAATAGGTTGCATAGCCCGCAGCAATATCAGCACTATAATACTGATTTAAAATACTTTCAACACCCGCTTGGAAATCTGAATTGACCGTTAATTTCAGATTTTGCCCTGCTTTTCCTTCGCTTGTCACTTCATCTGAAACCACATTGCCATTTTTATCAGTTGTGATTTCACGAACAGTGTGTGTTCCTTGAAGGTATTCTTCATATTCTTTTTCAAGATAAGACGTTCCGACACGGTCGTTCAAAGAATAACCTTTTGCCAAGTAATCATCTGCTTCTTCTGCTGACAGACCAGAGTCTTTCGATGAAACCGTACCAATAATTGAATCAAGGGAACTCGTTGGCGTTTCACGGTCCCAGTCAGTTGCGATTGAAATTCCTGACAATTTAGACTGATTAGCCGTGATATAAGCAATTTGTTCTTCCGTTAAGTCGCCAGTCGTCAAATTAACTGTACTAAATGTCGAGGCAGCGTTCATTTGACTAAAAATGTATACCAATTTCAATTCATCTTCAGAGTAATTAATCTCATCATCGGTCACTGCTTTTACAGCATTTGCATAGACTTTAGATTCCGTTAAATTATTACCGTAATTATCATATTTTTCTTTATCTGGCAGACTCTTAACCACTTTAGCATAAGTATCAGGATCAGCTAGATAATAGTCTTTTTTCTGACGAGTAGTAACGTTTGTCTCTGTGAAATCTACCAAAGTTGACAAAGTCTTAGCAAGTTTTTTCATTTCTTCAGCGGTAATGGTATTGCTACGTGTGAAAGTAACGACCTGCTTAACATTATTAGAAACCAATAGGTTTCCCGTCGCATCAAAAATCTGTCCACGCGGACTTGACGAAGTTACTTTGTAGGTAGTTGATGAATTCAACTTAGTGTCATAAAATGATTTATTCAAAATTTGTATCTGAGCCAATCTCAAAATGATAATTGAAAACAGGACAACAATAATTGAAAAAATCAAATAAATACGTTTTGTCATACTAGTCGGCTTTTTAACAATTTTGAACTTACGTACTTTTTTTTCAGTTGTTTCGGTTGTTTTGCTTGTCTTAGTTGTTTTTTTGACAAATCTTAATTTGCTCAATCTCTTCTTAACTGACATTCTTTCCTCACAATTAAAAGCTCTGAATTATATTTTATCACAATTTGCTTAAAAGAGAGTCACACAGCATATAAAACTTTGACCTTTTTTATTTTGAAAACTTCTCCCACCACAAAGCCCTTGAAAATAAAGAAAAAGATGAACCTTGGTTCATCTCAATCTTCTTTTGAAGCGACTGAAAAATTAACACCGACTTTGTCTCGTAGGAATTTCCAAAGGCAGTAAGCAATGTAAAAGTCAATACAACCATGGACAAGAGAACCAAAGCCAATCAGCCCAACTAATGACCAAACATAAGCTGCACCAGTGTGTGCCCCTGCAGTCAAAACTAAAACAACGATGAATTCTGCCAAGCCATGTAAGAAATTCAAGAACAAAGCTAAAAGAAATGTTGATAAAGGTTTCTCAAGCAAACTTGGACGTTTTTGAACCAAGATAGCTCCCACAACAGCAAATAACAAATGGGAAACAGCACGCAAAACGATGACAATCGGAAAACCTGCCAATAAGAACCCTAAGCTTGTTCCTAAAGCAACTAAAACCGCAACTTGCGGTGAAATAAACATTGCCATAAAAACGGGTACGTGACTTGCTAGTGTAAACGAAGCAGGTCCAATAACCACTTTAACTGGCATAACCATTGGAATCAGAATCCCAAATGCAACCAAAATTGCTGTAAAAGCAAGAGATTTTGTCTGATTTCGTCTCATAATAACTCCTTTATGATATCTATCAAAACCTTGATTTACCAACCAAGGCACTATCAGCTTCTTAAATGTTATCGATAAAAAAAGCCTATTGACAGTATTTAGACCAATTTTCCCAAGAACAACCGTCCCAGATCCACTAATTAGTCTTGCCTATTATAAATAAAAAAAGAACAGGTGTCAAGACACCTGTAACTGTTTAGTTAGACTTCAAAAGTAAGCCTTTATCTAATAACATTTCCTTGATATCTTCAAAATCATCTTTTGAATGACAAGAAAGCGTATGTGTGTGAATCCCATGTGTTAGCGAAGATAAAAGTGTCGCATTAGAATGTTCAACCTTATCCATAAAATTGGCAATATCTTCGTTACTTCTTATATCGAGCGGCGCTGTTAACATACCATAAACAGGATGTTCAACTTCAACATCAACCACAATTCCTCCCTTAGCAACGATGCTGTCCAATTCTTCTTTGGTTCTTTCAGGACCATGTTGACAAGCAATTTTCCCGATAAATTGGTGTGAATAAAGCGCTTGTGACATCACATAGCCTTTAGGTGTCGAAATCACATCATGATTAGCTGCTCTTAACAGAGCAACATCACCAACAATAATTTGGCGACTAACACCGAGTCTGCTAGCTAAAGAACTGGCTGAAATGGGAACTTGCGTTTGGCTCAAAATATCGATAATTTTTTGACGACGTTCTGCTGCTTTCATAAAAGCCCCCCTCCAAATATAATCCTTACTGTTAATCATACCATAAATTTTCAAAAAATGATTAAATTGTGAAAGGAAAAACATCTCAAACCTCACAAGGAGTGTTTAGTTCGTGTCACTAGCTTTTTCTGTGCTGTGCTATAATAAAGCTATAAAAATTTATCTTGTTATAAGCAACTCAACCATCCTGTGGGAGAATAAAATGGAGACTTTATGAGAAATTAATATCACAAAAGACAAAAAATTAGCCATTTGGCTAAATATCATATCCCTTCCTACTTTTTCCTATTTTTTATCTTTTTTACTTACTTGGTTTAAAGATTTAACACCATAGCATTGAAAATGTTACCCACACTATTCATTTGGAAAAATTATTTCTTTTTATGCTAGCGATACTTGCTGATGTCATCATTCATAAACTTATCCATGCTTTCTTTTTCAAACTCTTTAAACCTAAAAGTAAAGTCGAATTTGGAATCAATTGGAAATTAGGGGCGGCATATGCTACCTGTCCAAAAGTGACTTATGACAGACGGCAAATGATAATCATTAGCTTAGCACCTTTTATCATTTGGTCTCTAACACTGACTATCCTCTTTGGTATGAATTTATTATCTTTCCTGCCTATGTCGGAATTGCCAGCCTATATGCAACAGGGTGTATCGGTGATTTCTACTATGTCTATCTCCTTGGCATTAAATATGCCAGAAAGAAAATTTTAGCAGAAGACACAGCGGTAGGACTAATCATATATAGTAAAAATTAAGCTAAATTTAGCAAATGAATTTTACACTATTCTTTTAGAATAGTGTTTTTTAGCAGTTAACATAAAATGCTCATTATGACTAAGAAAATTTGTCAAACAAAAAGCAGAAGTGACCCACCTCCTACCGCAGACACAAAGTCTGTTTCAAGGGGAGTTAGACCACTTCTACTTCACTTACATTGTACATCAATCTTTTTAGTTTTACTATAAATAATATAAAAAGCACTCTAGGGGATAGCCTAGAATGCTTTCATATCAAGAGTTTTAGCCCTTATAATCTACTATCAGATTATTTACCAAGGTAGTATTCGTTTGTAACGTTTAATTTTTCGTCGAATTCGAATACAAGTGGTGGGAAGTTAGGGATTTCAACATCCATAATTTCGTCATCTGACAATTGTTTGATGTGTTTTACAAGAGCGCGGATTGAGTTACCGTGTGCACCTACAAAGACGTTTTTACCGTCTTTAAGAGCTGGAGCGATTTTATCTTCCCAGAATGGAAGAGCGCGTTCCAAAGTAACTTTCAAGTTTTCAGCATCTGGAATTACTGTGTCGTCAAGGTTAGCGTAACGACGGTCAGTGTGTGCTGAATATTCGTCATCTTTAGCCATAGCTGGTGGCAATACGTCGTATGAACGACGCCAGATGTGAACTTGTTCGTCACCCCATTTTTCGGCAGCTTCAGCTTTGTTTTGACCAGTCAAACCACCGTAGTGACGTTCGTTCAAGCGCCATGATTTTTCAACTGGGACCCAAAGTTGGTCAGCAGCTTCAAGAGCAAGGTTAGTTGTTTTGATAGCGCGTTTAAGAACTGAAGTGAAAGCAAGGTCAAATTCAATTCCTGCTTCTTTAATCAATTTACCAGCTTCGATAGCTTGTTTTGTACCTTCTTCTGAAAGGTCAACATCAGCCCAACCAGTGAAAAGATTAGCTTTGTTCCATTCAGATTGACCGTGGCGTGCAAACACTAATTTTACCATTAGATAAAGTCTCCTTTAAAGTAATACAAAGGCTATTAACGCACAGCGAAAAATAGGTATTAGACTATCAGTCCAGCGACTTGATAAGTTAGACTATTTTTGGCTCAGCATTCTAGCCATATTAATTATTACGACCAGATAAAGTCGCTTACCCTTACTATTCTACCCAAAAAGCTGTAAAAAAGCTAGTAAAATTACTAATTTTCTCTAAAAGACTCAATGTCCGCTGGTCATTTTTAACACGATAATCCCAATGACAACCAAAATCAAAAAAAGGTAGGCAAGCGGTGATAATTGGTCTTTCAGAAAGACAATTCCAACAACTACTGTTCCGATTGCACCAATCCCTGTCCAAATCGGATAAACAAGACTCATCGGAAGTTCCTTTAACGCACGCGCTAAAAAGACAAAGCTTAAAACCATTCCAAGAATGGTTACCATTGAGTAGCCAAGCCTGCTAAAATTCTTACTTAATTTCATACTCGTTGCCCAAACAACCTCCAATATTCCTGCGAAAATCAAATAAATCCACGTCATTTTGCTCTCCTTTTCTTGATAAAATAAAAAACGGCAACAACACCATTTCTTTATCCAAAAGGATATCCCTACGAAACGATATTATCACCATTCCCCACTTTCCGAGGAAAGTGGTAGCTTTCTATATGATTGATGCTATTATAAATCAAATTATTTTTTATGTCAACGTCATGGTACGCATGGCATTCAAGGTTGCGAGAATCGTTACTCCCACATCTGCAAAAATTGCTAGCCACATATTCGCCATTCCGAGGCTCGCTAGTAATAAAACTAGAACTTTGATACCAATTGAGAATATGATGTTTTCATGAGCAATACGAATTGTTTTGCGAGCAATCTTAATCGCTTTGGCAATCTTTGACAATTGGTCGTTCATGACAACCACATCTGCGGCTTCAATGGCAACATCACTTCCTAGACCACCCATGGCAATCCCAACATCAGCTCTGGCTAAAACTGGTGCATCATTGATACCGTCACCGACAAAGCCAACTGTGGTACGTGGTGATTTTTTAGCAAGATATTTTTCAAGTTCATCAACCTTATCTGTTGGCAATAGCTCCGCTTGATAGTCTGTGATGCCCAGCTCATCAGCGATTTTTTCAGCAACTTCACGACGGTCTCCTGTCAACATCACCAGATGTTTAACGCCAGCTTGTTTGAATTGTTCCAAGGCTTCCTTGGTGTCTGACTTGATGCAATCAGAAATCACAATGTGCCCTGCGTACGCTCCGTCAATAGCAACATGAACGATTGTTCCAACTTTGCTACAAGCCTTCCATTTTGCCCCTAGGCTATCCATGAATTTGGTATTTCCGACAGCAACACTATGTCCATTAATAATAGCGCTGACGCCATATCCTGACTTTTCTGTCACGTCTGTAATGGAACAATCATCTGCTTCTTTTTCATAAGCTTCGCGAAGCGATTGGGCAATTGGGTGAGTTGAAAAACGTTCCATGTGACTGGCTAAATGTAACAAGTACTCATCCGTAATATCATTGGGATGAAGCGCCGTTACTTCAAAAACACCTTCTGTCAATGTCCCAGTTTTATCAAAAAGCAAGCTCTCAAGCGAAGCTAGACTTTCCAAATAATTAGACCCTTTAACCAATACACCTGCTTTTGAACAAGCTCCCAATCCTCCAAAAAAGCTCAAAGGAATTGAAATCACAAGCGCACACGGACACGAAATCACAAGGAAAGTCAATGCACGGCTAAACCATTCTGGAAAATTCCCAGCAAAATCACCAGAAACGAGAGGTGGCAAAACAGCCAAAATCACCGCTGCAATCACCACAGTTGGCGTATAAACAGCCGCAAATTTTGTCATGAAATGCTCACTTTTTGACTTGTTAGCAGCAGAATTTTCCAGTAAATCTAGAATCTTGCTTAACGTTGAATCCTTTACAGAATGCAAAACTTTAACACGAATAACCCCTGTCATGTTAATCATTCCTGAAAGCACTTGGTCACCAACTTGAACCGTTTGTGGTAAACTTTCACCTGTCAAAGCCGCTGTATCAACAGAGGATTCACCAGTAATCAAAATACCATCTATGGCCACTTTTTCTCCAGGATGGATAGAAATGACTTGCCCTTCTTGCACTTCTTGTGGTTCAATATCAACTACCTCATCGCCTTTTTCTAAGTGAACAAGGTCTGGGCGTAAATTTAACAATTCAGCAATTGATTTTTCGCTGCTACCTTCTGCAATATGTTCAAATAATTCACCAACTTGGTAAAATATCATGACAAAAACAGCTTCCGCAAACTCAGATTCATTTGTCACAAAGCTCAATACAAATGCTCCTAACGTTGCTATCGTCATCAAAGAGTGTTCGCTGAAAACTTTTCCTTTACTGATTTTCAGGACCGCTTTTCTTAAAACATCATACCCAGCAATAAGATATGATATGGCGTAAAGTGCAGCCTGTACTGCTAAAGATAGTTGTGTTGCCTTTACCACTCCAAAAACTACCAAAAATCCTAAAGTCGCTAATAAAATCCGTCTAAGGGATTTTTTGTTTTTTTCTGACATTGTCAGTCCTCCTCATAATGCTCCACGACGGAATCTAAAACCTGACTGATATGCTTGTCAGCCAAAGCATAAATCTGATTTTTTCCTTCACGTCGTACAGATACAATTTTCAGATTTTTCAACAAGGTCAATTGGTGTGAAATAGCTGATGGGGTCATTTGCAAAATAACTGCCAGCTCTCTAGATTTTAACTCACCTTGACTTAGGCACCAAATAATTTGTAAACGTGTCCCATTTCCCAAAGCCTTGAAAAAATCTGAAACATTTTCCAATAGATCTCCCTCAAGCAACTGTTGTGTTTGCCTATCTTCTATCATCTAAAATTACTCCAATATCAATTTATAAAACAATTGAACAATTGCTCAATTGTTTTATAATTAAAAATAGCACTTTTACCGCTTTTTTTCAAGGAAATACTGGATTTTTTTCAAAAATAAGAAATTTGTGCTACAATTGTTGTATATACAATTTTTGAGGTAGTATTGAAAGCTTTTGCACTTACAGACAGCTCACAGCGAGCGATTTCTGATTTAGCAATAATAGATATTCCAAAACCTAAGATTTCAGCAGACGACGTTCTCGTCAAAGTGACCGCTGTCGGGCTTAATCCTATCGATTTCAAAGTTATCGAAAACGGTGTTGATACTTGGACATTTCCGCATATCATTGGTAGGGATGTTGTCGGAGAAATAGTTGAGCTTGGTGAGCATGTCACTCAATTTCAAATCGGTGACCGTGTGGCTGGGCATGGCAATTTAACCAAACAAAGTTGCCTAGCTGAATTTGCCAGCGTCCCTGCTTACCAATTAGCCAAAATTCCTGGTGGCATTTCTCATACTGACGCTGCTGCACTACTCTGTAATGGATTGACCGCTTATCAGACACTATTTCGTAAAGCAAGACTCGCTAACAAGAAAACAATTCTCATTCATGCAGGAAGTGGCGGTGTTGGGAGCATTGCCATTCAATTAGCCAAAATGGCTGGCTTGACGGTTTATACCACAGCTTCAACTGCTAAGGTTGATTTTGTCAAATCGCTCGGTGCAGATATTGTGATTGATTACAAGACCGAAAATGTTAGTAGGCGAATTGCCGAACTCACTGACGGACTTGGTGTTGACATGATTATCAATACCATTGGTAAAGACGAATCAACCGAAGATTTGAAACGATTAGCTTATAATGGCAGTCTGATTGCAGTTTTTTCACCACCATGCATTGACAATCCAAGTGACTTATTTAGTTGCGCCTTAAGCATTGACGTCTTAAATCTTGGCGGCGCTCATTTATCACACAATCCTCAACAAGCCCAAGACCTTGCAACAATGACCGAAGAACTCTTTGCCCTTATTCAAGAACAAAAAGTAAAAGCCCTTGTTAGCCAAACATTCCCATTTAAACAAACAAAAGAGGCTTTACAACTGATAAAAGACCGAAAAATTACAGTAAAACTGGTCGTTGATATGAATTTGAATCAAAAATGTTCGGAAATAACTTGCTTTCCTTCTAACTAAATAGTAAAATAAAGGTGGCTTTAAAATATCTTTCTAGCCACTACACTATTCTTGGAGGACTTTATGGTTTCAACAGCAACAAAAATTGGTGCTTTCGATTTTGACAACTGTTTTATGAATGCCGCTGGCGTTTATTGCATGACACGTGAAGAATTGGCAGAAATTGATGCCTCTGCAGCTGGTTCTTTCGTTACAAAAACAGGAACATTGACAGCACGCACTGGTAATCCTGAACCACGTTATGCAGACACTAGCCTTGGTTCAATTAACTCAATGGGCTTACCAAATAACGGTTTTCAATATTATCTTGGCTACGTTACAGAGCTCCAAAATACACCAAATAGCAAACATCATTTCTTATCACTTGTTGGCATGTCAGAAGAAGAAACACATACCATTCTTAAAGCCGTCCAAGATTCTGACTACCAAGGATTGGTGGAATTAAACCTCTCTTGTCCAAACGTTCCAGGTAAACCTCAAATCGCCTATGATTTTGAAACAACAGAGACACTTTTAAGAGATATTTTTACTTATTTCACTAAACCACTTGGTGTGAAATTACCACCTTACTTCGACATTGCTCATTTTGACCGAGCAGCTGCGATTTTTAATCAATTTCCACTCACTTTTGTGAATTGTATCAATTCTATCGGAAATGGTTTGATTATCAAAGACGAAACCGTGCTTATCAAACCTAAAAATGGCTTTGGCGGTATTGGTGGCGACTATGTCAAACCTACGGCGCTTGCTAATGTCCACGCTTTTTACCAACGCCTTAACCCATCTATCCAAATCATCGGAACAGGCGGTGTCAAAACAGGGCGCGATGCTTTCGAGCACATCTTATGTGGCGCTAGCATGGTTCAACTAGGGACAATTTTACACCAAGAAGGTCCAGCAGTCTTTGAACATATTACGAATGAACTAAAAGCCATTATGGAAGAAAAAGGCTACAAAAGCCTTGAAGATTTCCGTGGCAAATTAAAATATATTGATTAAATATCACAAAAACCAAAAAGCATCTGAGACAATGTCCCAGATGCTTTTTTCTTTCTATTATTTTTCACCTCAGAAAGATATGAGTTTTGATAATAAGTTATTTCCTATTTAGTCATTACGCATTAAATTCAAGATTATTTTTTTGACAAGGAATAATACCACACCAATACCGATACAGATTAAACCTAGAATACCGAAGAATGCTACTTCTATTTCTTTATTGAAAGATGGTGTAATCAAGGCATTTACTGCTTGTGATGTTGAATCTGCCAAGAACCAAAGAGCAACCATTTGTGATTGGAAAATAAGCAGTGCAAGGCGAGTTAAAACAGATAGACCTACTGGAGAAATCAACAATTCACTAGACATTTGAACCGCAAACATCACTACCAACCACATGAAGCTCACGCGGCCATGTGTACCGTATAGGATACCTGGCACAGCCATGATGAGGTATGAGATTCCAGTTAACAATAGACCTAAACCAAATTTTGAAACTGCAGATGGTTGACGATCCCCTAATTTTTTCCAAAGCCATACAAACGCAAGTGTCAATATCACGATAAATATAAATAACGGATTAAGCAACTGATACCAAGAAGGGTCAATATGAATAGTGACGCCTAAAATAGTTGGATTCAAGTTTGAACGTGTTTCACCCCAAACCGCAATAACTGTTGAACTTTGTTCTTCGACTAACCAAAAAACAATTGAAGATAAGAACAATGGAAGATATGCCAACAATTGTTTACGTTCAGTACTTGAACCTTTATTTGAGGTAAACATTGTCGCAAAGTAAATAAATGGAATGACAATACCTGCCCATAAAAGAATATTGATGATATTATTAACAAACTTTGATGGATTTAAACGATAAACGAAGAATCCAGCAATAAGGATAATGACTAAAGCAACACCCAGCTTCACTAACAAGCTTCGTTTTTCTTCTTGACTTAATGGGTTAGACGGTTTATTTCCCAATTCTGGGAATTGTTTCATGCGTCCAAACCAATAAACAAACAAAGCAAAAATCATTCCGATTGCAGCAAGCGAGAAACCTAGGTGGTAATTGATGCTTTCACCAACTGTCCCTACTACAATAGGAGTAAGTAATGAACCAATGTTAATTTCAACGACAAATATGTTAAAATCCTGTATCACGACGTGGGGCATCTACTGCATACAAGTGACCAACCATGTTTGAAATATTGGATTTTAACATCCCTGTTCCCAGAATAATTAAAAAAAGAGAAATAAAAAGAGATGTTAAACCGAACGGAATAGCCAGAACAATATGTCCTAAAGTGATAAGAATACCACCGATGAAAATTGTTTGAGAAGCTCCGAGAATACGGTCTGCAAACCATCCACCGATAATTCCTGAAAGATATACAAGTGTACCGTAAATACTAACGATAGCCATTGCTTGAGTTTTAGGAAGTCCTAAACCTGCATTAGGCGCGGTAACGGATGCATACAAATAATAAATCAAAATGGCACGCATGCCATAATACGAGAATCTTTCCCAAAGTTCTGTTTGTAATAATGTAAACAAAGCTTTAGGTTGTCCAAAAAAATGTTTTTTCTATTTTTTTACTCATGCATTCCATTACATAAGGAATTTTAGACTTTATCAAGTTAGTTTTTTTTCTGACATAATTTCTCCATAATTGTCTAAAAAGCCCATAATATCAAGCATTTTACGTTATAAATTCTCACCAAAAAATTTTGTTATATTTTTAATAGTCAGAAAATAGCTATCAAATCATGTTAGCTTTTAACTTTTTTATCAGCAATACCTAACATTCAACGTAGTTTTGTATTATGGAAGAAAAATTCTTCTTTAACATTATTCTTATATTCTTGAATTTTAATTTTTGAACGCTCGTGACAAAAGCTCCCATAAAATTGACCCAACATCCTAATTATGAATGAGTAAAAAAGTGCCCAATGGACACTACTTGCTTTTCTATTTCTAGACAAGTAGAAAAAGCATCCAACGGACAACTACCAGAATGTAGGCAAAACCTACTTTTTAATAAAGTAAGTTATAAAGAATTATTGTCTTTGTTCAATCTTGGGATTATTTGCAAGCAAAGCGAGCAGCAAAACGATACTTACCGCCGTGGTGAAAGTGGCTGCAACATCAATAAAACCAACCACCCGGAAGTTTTGAGGGAGTGGTACAGAATCCCAATATTCATAGTTCGTTGTACCACCCCCGCACAGTTGACTGGACTGTCGAACCTGCCGACGGCACCACCTCCTAAGGAAAGTATCAAAAAAAGACTTTCTTATCACCAATTGTCCCAGAAGTCATCATCTTCTTTTGGTTAAGCTTCTTCGGTTTCTTCTTCTGCCTTTTCTTGTTCAATGATCTTGCCGTTTTCATCTATTTTAGGTTTCATCACAAAGCTATAAGCGATAAACATGATAACTTTCAAAATTGAAAAAACACCTAAAAAAATGACAACGATTAATAAGGATTTATCCATAACACACTCTCTTCTAATCTTTCTCTGTTGATTCTGATAGCTAATAAGCTAAGGATTTCATAATTTGATTATACCATAAAACCTTCAACAAGTTCTTTAGAGCTTATGTCCCAAAAATGCCCCAAAACTTTTAACAAAGCAAAAAAAACATACTAAGATTAGTAGTGAGGAAATCTCCGACGGGAGAAAGTACTCA
>ERZ1026894.1333-NODE-1333-length-14737-cov-4.497207_pt1 | contig 14737 bp, 21 predicted proteins | sample MGYA00380177_ERZ1026894 | MGnify/ENA primary metagenome ERZ1026894 (study PRJEB33269, sample SAMEA4719813) | human gut metagenome | biome: human-associated habitat; feature: organic feature; material: feces | place: Cameroon | collected 2013-10 ... | reverse complement strand
TCGCTGCAAAAGAACTTGGGCGGCGCGCATACGGATTTGAAATCAAAAAGAACTTTTTCAAGGCGGCACAAGAAAAGGTTTTGAGCCGCCCGATTCAAGCAAGTTTATTCTAAAAATATAAAGTTATGAAATTACTATTTTTTGACCTTGAAACAACAGGTACAAACCCCGGAAAGAATGGCATCCACCAAATATCCGGTCAAATCGTCATTGATGGAATCGTTAAAGAATCTTTTGATTTCCACGTCCAGCCAAACCCAAGGGCAATTGTTGAGGATGAAGCCTTGGCGGTTGCGGGTGTTACCCGTGAACAAATTGCGCAATATCCGGCGATGGGTACGGTGTACCGTCAATTTGTCGCAATGCTTGGCAAGTACGTTGACAAGTACAATTCAAAGGACAAGTTTTTTTGGTTGGGTACAACAACGCCGCATTCGACAATCAATTCTTGCGCGGATTTTTCTTGCAGAAAAACGACAAGTTCTTTGGTTCATGGTTTTGGGCAAATTCAATGGACGTGATGGTTCTTGCGACCGTGTATCTTGCAAGCAAGCGCACGGAAATGGAGAATTTCAAGTTGTCAACGGTTGCGGCAACGCTTGGCGTGCAAGTGGATGGCGATTCGTTGCACAATGCGATGTATGACATTGAATTGACAAAGGCGGTGTTTGACATCGTGACGGACATTAACGTTTAGAACAACTTTCGCAACAATGAAAACTTTATTCCTTGATGTCATGTTGAATGACCGATTTGTTTGCACGTTGAAATACAAGTTTTGTCCATTGTTTCCAATCGAACTTGGCGACTTGAAGAAGTTCATCGAAAGCAAACGCCCATCGTTAAAGGGCAAAGATTATCGAATCGCATTCTAATAATCGCAACAATGAAAACAACAAATGAAAGGATATTCGCCAACGACATAAAGATGTCATATTGGCAACAAGACAATTGCATGAGGTGCGCCAAGGCGGTATGGTACAACACCCAGCTTGGCAGATGCCCGAAATACAAATGCGCATTGCAACGCGACATGGAAGCGCAAGCAGCCGGGGATATGGAAATCAACGAAAGGTCATTCAACGCGTGCCACAACGCCAAGATTTGCCCTTTCATCAAGCCAAAGGAACAGGAATCCGCGCCGGGCGATGAAATCCTTGATTTCTCAAAGGGTGAATCCATGTTCAATGAAACGGCGGCGTTCAATCGTATTGAACAAGCACCGGAAATTGAACACGGACACGAAGAAAAGCCAATGGCAGCACCGGAAGCACCAAAGGAACACAAACCAACGCCGGAAGAACTGAAAGCGGCGGAAAAACGGATGTATGACACCATCTTTGAAAAGGAGATTGTGAACAACATCAATGGTTTGTCGCCGATGATGACCGAAAAGCAATTCAAGGAGAGTGTGCGCCATGATACCGATTGGATGATGAAAACATTCACGTTCAACGAAAACATGATGATTGCGTTCGTGCCGTTGGTCATTTCGCATTTGGCGTGGGTGTATGCCGACAAGGTGATGAAGTATTGCGCCGAACACAAGATTCCGGAAACCGTCAAGTTGTCCCGTGCCGTGAAGCACGTCCGCCAAGAATACGTTGATTCCTTGAAAAAGGATTTGGATGCAAGACACATCCAGCATATAGAAAAGCAGACGGAAGAATTTTTCAAGGAGTACACAAGCGATTTCACGATATTTTGGTATTGTGTCAATTCGCAGTATAAGAAGCAATTTCCGGGCGACATCTACAAGGACATGAAAACGGATGCGTTCCTTGGTGTCCTTATGTGCCGTTTCCTTGTTGACCACAACAAGCGCATGGACAAGATAATTGAAGCCAAGATGGGATTTGCCCAAAGCATCAAAAACCCATACATGGACAAGTTGGAAACCTGTTTGGATGCGTATTGCGGAAACCAAGTCATCGAATGCGACACCAACATCAAGGCGTGCTTGAAAGTCCTTGAAAAGAACATCAACGAGATTGATTTTAATATAACCGGGTAAGTTTAACACAATAAATTTTGAAAACATGAATTTCAACAAATTGGCAAAAGAATCCCATGCCAACGCCGTGAAGCACGGATTTTGGGAAAAGCGAGAGAGCAACGAGCATTGCTTGATGCTTGTCGTTTCGGAGATTGGCGAAATGGTTGAAGCGCATCGAACCGGGAAGCGCGCCAACATTGAAGTGTACAACGATGGAACGTTCAACAGTAGCGAGAATTTCAAAGTTCTAATCAAGGACACCTTGGAAGATGAAATGGCGGACGTTGCAATTCGTCTTGGCGACCTTGCCGGAGCGTTGGGCGTGGACTTTGACAAGATGAATCCTTGCAAGTATCATCGCGCGTTTGACAAGTTCACATTCACGGAAAACGCATTTGCCTTGACCAAAGGTTTGTGCCGTGACATCATCGGCATTGAAAAGCGCATCCAATTCGGCTTGGAGTACGTCACCAAATGGGCGAAGTCCATCAACGTTGATTTGGATTGGCACATTGGCGAAAAGATGAAGTATAACGCAGCGCGACCACAGAAACACGGCAAGGCGTATTAACCAAGTGCAATGCAAATGCACAACAAAAGCATTGCTTATGCGGTATATTGTCATAACTGAAAACCCAATGACAGGGGAACGCACAACGGTTGAAACAAAGGATTTTGAATCCTTGCGAATTGACCAATCCCAAATCGTTGCCATCGTTGACAAGTCAGACCAGCAAGTGACTTATGACGGGGAAACGTGGTGCAGTTACGAAAAAGTATATAACACTTAATTCAAAAATCATTATGTTACAAATTGAAGTAATCGGAAACATCGGCGCGGATGCCGAAATCAAGGAGTTTGGCGGCAAGAAATATGTGTCATTCAATGTGGCACATTCGGAACGCCGCAAGGATGCCAACGGCACAACGGTTGAATCAACAACATGGGTGTCCGTTCTTTCGTTCGGCGATGGCGGCGGATTGACGCAGTATTTGAAGCGTGGCGCAAAGGTGTTTGTTCGCGGTCGTATGAGCGTGAAGCAATACCAAGACAAGAACAACCATTGGCAAGTTGCCGTGAACTGCAATGCAAGCGAAATCCAGCTTTGCGACATCAAGGGCAACGCCCAGCAGCACGGAAACGGCAACAACGACCCGTTCACATCAAACGACAATTGCCCATATTAAGCGATGAAATATGAAAACGTCATCGCCATTGACCCGGACAAGGAAAAGTCCGGCGTGGCGTTCCTCAAAGTCAAGACAAGACAATTGGAGGTGACAAACCTTTCATTTCCTTTGTTGCTTGAATACTTGCAGCACGCGAAAGCGAAAAGGGATGAAACGGGCGAATCCTTGATTGTGGTCGTTGAAGCCGGGTGGATGAACAAGAAGTCTTGTTTCCATGCCGCACAAGGCAAACAGGCGGAAAAGATTGCAAAGGATGTCGGCGCGAACCATGAAACCGGGCGCAAAATCATCGAAATGTGCGAACATTGGGGAATCGAAGTCTTGCCACACATCCCGTTGTTGAAGTGTTGGAAAGGCAAAGACCGCAAGATAACACATGAGGAACTTGCATCATTCACGGGAATCATGGGAAGAACGAATCAAGACGCACGCGATGCCGCGTTGCTTGCGTGGAGTTATGCCGGATTGCCCGTCCGCATGAAAGCATAAGTGGATAACTTTTTGATAACTTAATTCGATAAAGGGTGTTTTATAGTGAAACGCCCTTTATCTTTGCATTGCATTTGCATAATATCAAAAAGTTACATATATGAAACCAATAAATTTCAAGCAATCCACAAAGGTATTGCAGAAGCCCGGCACATTGTCGGATTCGGAGTGTGGCACGTTGCCCGTTTGGTGCGATGGCAAACAATGTGTGTCATGTTGGAAGCCATCAATCAAGGAAAGAATCAACATCTTGTTCGGCGGCAAGGTGTGGTTAGGCGTAATGTCCGGGAAGACACAACCGCCCGTTTTCGTTGCCGGGGAACGTGTTTTTCAGAAAACGCCGTTTTTAGCCCATTTGAGGGCGTTTTTTATTTCAGTTGGTGAAGTTATCGCGAAAGCGTGCAAAAGCCTTGCAGAAGCCGCCAAAATGCCCGACAAGCGCAAGCATTACAAAGTTGGAATGACAATCGGTTTGATTGTGGGCGTTATTTCCGCCTTTTACGTTGGTTTGGCATGGGGCGCGTTGATTGGATTCATCGCCGGATGTATTGCCGGAGCAATCAAGGAATGGTGGGATTCAAAGGGACACGGAACGGTTGAATTGATGGATTTCGCATTCACCGCAATGGGCGCAGCGTCCGGCGCGTGCGTTTCCGTTCCTGTTATGATGTTGTTGCGCTTATTCATCCAGCTATGACGAAAATCATTGAAACCAACATCGAAAGTCTTGTGCCGGACAACAAGAATTTCAACAAGGGAACGGAATATGGCGACCGATTGATGGATGAATCATTGCGCAAATTCGGATTGGCACGTTCCATCGTTATTGACAAGAACAACCGCATCATCGCCGGAAACAAGACCGCAGAAAAAGCCGCCGACATTGGATTCACCGATGTTTTGGTGGTGGAGGTTGACGGAAACCAGCTTGTCGCAGTCAAGCGAAAGGACATTGACCTTGATTCCGCCAAGGGACGTGAACTTGCACTTGCGGACAACGCCACAAGCAAAGCCAACCTTGCATGGGATGAATCCATGATTGAAGAAGTTTCACAACAATGGGGTTTTGAACCGCAAGAATGGGGCGTTGATGTTTCCATGCAAGAAGAACCCGAACAGGAAGAATCATCCGGGAAAAAGGAAATATCAACCCGATTGATTGTTGAATGTGGCGATGTCACAAAGTTGTCCTTGTTGTTTAGCGAACTGCAAGACCGTGGCTTTTCGGTCGAACTGAAAGAGTGATTAAAGTGATAAAATTCAACTAAAAAAAGGCAATTATGGCAAAGTACGGAAAAAAGATTGTTGACAAAATTGTCGGGCTTATCAAGTCGGACACATACACCATCGCCGAGATTTGCCGCCAAGTGGGAATAACACCAAAGACATTCCATCAATGGAAAGAAGAACATCCGGAGTTTGGGCAAATGATTGTGGATGCCAAGGATGAACGGATGCAATTCTTTGTGCAAGAAGCCAAGAAATCATTGTTGAAAAAGATACAAGGGTATGACGTAACGGAAACAAAGGTTGTCACCGTTCCCGGCAAGGTGAAAGACGAGAAAGGCAACCCGAAACCGATTATCAAGGAGCAGACGAACACAAAGAAGCATATTCAAGCGGACACGGCGGCAATCATATTCACGTTGACCAATGGCGACCCGGAACATTGGAAGAACAAGCAATCAACGGAAGTGACCGGGAAAGATGGAAAGGATTTGTTTGCGGGCAAGACCGATGAGGAATTGGCAAGCACAATTGAAGAACTACAAAGGAAATTGGAGTAATGGCAGCAACAAGAAGCGAACGGATTCAACTTATCCAAGCGATGCAAGAACGGCTTTATCGTGAAAGTCGTTCCGATTTGTTGCGCTTCACACTTGCCACGATGCCAACATTCCGCCCGGCTGATTTCCATCGCCGATATTATCACGTCTTATCCAAATTTGCGGATGGTGGCGTGAAAAAGTTGATGGTGTTCATGCCGCCGCAGCATGGAAAATCCGAGGGTTCAACGCGCCGTTTGCCCGCGTACCTGTTAGGGCGCAACCCGGACTTGCGCTTGGCGGTCGTTTCCTATTCGGCAACAAAGGCGAAGAAGTTCAACCGCGAAATCCAACGTGTGATTGACACGCCGGAGTATCACAACATATTTCCGGAAACAACGCTTGGTCAATCCAGCTTTGCCGATGATTCCGGGCGTGGTTACATCCGCACAACCGAAGAATGCGAGATTGTGAACCATGTTGGCGGATTCAAGACGGTGGGCGTTGGTGGTGCGTTGACAGGTGAACCCGTGGACATCCTAATCATGGATGACATTTACAAGGACGCGAAAACGGCATGGTCGCCCATTGTCCGTGAAAACATATCCGATTGGTACGATACCGTTGCCGAAACCCGTTTGCACAACGATTCGCGCCAATTGATTGTATTTACCCGATGGCATGAAGATGACCTTGCGGGCAAGTTGTTACGCGAACAAGGCGTTTATGATGCCAAAGACAACCCGAATGGATGGGTTGTCGTGGTGTACCAAGCCATCAAGGAGGGCGCGCCGACCGAATACGACCCAAGACAAGAGGGTGAGCCATTATGGGCGGAACGACACAACCTTGAAAAGCTGCAAGCCATCCGGAAGCGCAATCCGCAAGTGTTTGAATCCCTGTATCAACAAGACCCGCAACCGCGCGCCGGATTGATGTATGAAGCCGGATTCGTTGAATACCTTGTGCGCCCGGCAACGATGCAGTTGCAACGCCGTTGCTATGTGGACACCGCCGACACGGGCGCGGACTACCTTTGCGCCATCGTGTATGACGAAACGGAAATTGGCAATTACATCGTGGATGTGCTTTACACGACAAAGCCCGTTGAGTTCACCGAACCCGCCCTTGCCAAGATGTTGACGAAACACGGCGTGGCGCAATGTATTGTCGAAGCGAACAACGGCGGTCGCCTATTCAAGAACAACGTGGAAAGGCAATGCCGTTTGCTTGGCAATGGCAAGACCAAGTTCACATCCTTTGCCCAGCGCGAGAACAAGGACACGCGCATTTATTCCCATTCGGCGATGGTTCAGAACTTGACGTTCATGCCGCAAGGATGGAAACATTTGTTCCCGGAGTTTGCAAAGGCGATTTGTGGCTATCTGAAAGCCGGACGCAATGAACATGATGACGCGCCGGACGCATTGACCGGAACGATTGAGAAACGCAAGCAAGGCAAGCAAACGAGCGTTGCCGCCCTGTTTGGTCAAGTATGATAATTCAAAACAATAAAAATATGACGATACAAGAAATTTTTCAGCTTGCAACGGCAAACGATGTGATTTCCGAATTGAAGTCTTGCCGTTTCATTCCACAACCCGATGTGGAGAGTGCAAACAAAGCACTTGACCCGAAGTTGCATGATATTATGTCGCCGATATTGCGCCCGGACAAGCGCGTTCAAGTTTCGGCGGACAATGAAGCGGATTCCGCGCAAAAGGTTATTTCAACCGATGGAGAAAGCACCAATTTCAAGACGGTACGCGTGGCGCGTGTCGCCGTTGCACTCCAAAAGTTGATTATCAAACGCGCGGTGTCATTCGTGTTCGGTAATTCCCCGGCTTACAATTCAACACCGGAGAACGACCAGGAAGAAGCCATTGCGCGCGCCCTTGACCGCATTTTGTATGGCGTGAAGTGCAAATCGTTGAACCGCAAGATTGGACGTTCTATTTTCGGATATAAGGAAGCCGCCGAATATTGGTATCCGGTTGAAAGCCCGAACACGAAATATGGCTTTCCATCGCAATTCAAGATGCGTTGTACCATCTTTTCGCCCGCCTATGGTGATACGCTTTACCCATATTTCGATGAAACGGGCGACATGGTGGCGTTTTCACGTTCCTTTGCCCGAACCCGTGATGGTGTTGTCACGAACTATTTTGAAACGTTCACGGACACCGAACATTGGTTGTGGATAAATGGCGCGAACGGATTTGATTGCGTTGATGGTTATCCAAAAAAGACGGGCATCAACAAAATTCCTGTAATATACGGACACCAACCGGAGTTTGAAACCGAGGATGTGAACGCGTTGATTGACCGATTGGAAACCTTGTTGTCGAACTTTGCCGACACAAACGATTATCACGCAAGCCCGAAGATTTTCACGACCGGACAAATCAACGGATGGGCGCAGAAAGGCGAATCCGGCGCGGTCATCGAGGGCGAAGATGGCGCAACAATGCAATATGTGTCATGGCAGCAAGCACCGGAAGCGGTCAAGTTGGAGATTGACACGTTGTTGAAGCTGATTTACACCATCACGCAAACGCCCGACATTTCCTTTGATGCGGTCAAGGGATTGGGCGCGATGTCCGGTGTGGCGTTGAAGTTGCTTTTCATGGACGCACATTTGAAAGTGCAAGACAAGTGCGAAATCTTTGATGATTACTTGCAACGCCGTGTGAATGTCATCTTGGAGTATATCGCGCAGATGAACACCAGCTTGGCGGATGCGTGCGAATCCATTATGATTGAACCCGAAATCATCCCTTATATGATAACGTCAGACATTGACGATTTGAACTATTGGATGACCGCCAACGGCAACAAACCCGTTGTGTCGCAAGAAGAATCCATCATCGGCGCGGGTATTTCCAAGAATCCGGAAATGACCATGAAGAAGTTGGAAGAACAGGACACGCGCGACAATTCATTCATCATCGGCGAACCGCAATTGGAGGGCGATGCGTAATGCCACGTTATCCAAGAACAACAAGAACCCCGGCAAAGGAACAGGCGAAGAAGCCACAATTCCGATGCCGGGATTGCGCGGAATCATACGATTGGCATTCCAAGGCGATTGATGGGCATTTGATATTGTGCCGTTGCAAGCAAGACCACAAGACGGAACACGGGCGATGGTGCAAGTTCCTCAATGACCTACAATGTGAACATTTCAAACCAAGAAAGAATGAGTAAAACGAACCTTTGCGACAACTGCAAACATTGGGTGCGCGTGTTTGGCGACTTATATTGTTGCGAGTGCGCCGAATGTCATCCGGGGGATGATGGGTTTTGGCGTTGTCGCTATTTCATCAACAAGTAATGGCAAAAAGGCAGAAAACAACACGATTTTCCATTCAAGGATGGGACGCAAGGCATTACAGGACAACGGACGCGTATGTTCAAGCCGTGCAAAGCCTGTATGACAAGGCGACAACGGCAATCACAAGGGCGGCAGCGCGCGGCAAGATTGACCCCGACAAGCCTTTTTCGTTCGATATGTACCCATCCGTGAAAAAGGAGATGCAGCGCATCACGGAACAATTGGCATCCCGTGTGACAACCGTCATCGAATCCGGTTCAAAGAAACAATGGCTTTTCGCTTGTGCCAAGAATGACGGGTTCATTTCATCCATCATGGACACATCCAAGTTGAGCAAGGCACGCTTGAAGAAGATGCAAGACCGCAACTTGGATGCGCTTTCGGCGTTCCAAAGTCGCAAGGTGGAGGGAATGAACCTTTCGCAACGCGTATGGAAGTACGTTGACCAATACAAAGCGCAAATGGAATCCGCCCTTGATGTCGGACTTGGCGAGGGAAGAAGCGCGGATGAACTATCCCGCGATGTCCGGCAGAACTTGCGCGAGCCGAACCGATTGTTCCGGCGTGTTCGTGATAAGCGCGGAAACCTTGTGTTGTCAAAGAATGCCCGTGCCTATCATCCCGGACAAGGCGTTTATCGTTCCAGCTACAAGAACGCGATGCGCTTGACACGTTCGGAAATCAATATGGCGTACCGGGAAAGCGATTACCAACGATGGCAACAATTGGATTTCGTTGTTGGCTTTGAGATTCACCGGAGCAACCACGAACCATTGTGCAAGTGCGACATTTGTTCAAAGTTGGTTGGACGTTACCCCAAGACATTCAAATTCAAAGGGTGGCATCCACAATGTATGTGTTACGCCACGCCCATCTTGATGGATGAAGAAACATTCGATGCAAACGAACTTGGCGACCTTAAAGCGGCGTTGCATGGCACGGAATACAAGCATTTGCAAGCCAAGAACGTTGTTTCAGAAATGCCAAAGGAGTTCACCGAATGGGTGGAACAACACATTGAAGCGCAAAAGGGATGGTCATCAACGCCATATTTCATCCGGGACAACTTTGTTGATGGGCGACTTGACAAGGGCTTGAAAATAGAATTGCCAACGGTCAATGTGGATGTAATTGCGGCATACCAATCGCAAATTGCACAGGCGCGAGCAATGGCGAACAAATGGGGACTGAATGGAAGTTTGCATTCGCTTGATTCCGCCGTTGCGTCAAAAAACATCGCCGGAATACAAACGGCAATTTCAGACATTCAAAGTACGGCATCAAGAATGGAATCCGAGAATGCTGCAATCCGTTCAAGATGCTTGGAATGGGGTGTTGATGTCACGGAACTTGATATTGCCATTGCATCCGGAAAGTCGGCAAAAATCATGTTGGCGTTTGATGTGTTGGATAAGCGTTGCGATGAAGTACAACGCGAATACAAGGCATATATAAACGATGCACAACGCACAATAAAGGCGGCAACGTCCATGAATGTTGATTCAAGTGATGTGCAAGCCGATATTGTAGCCGTTACAAATGACAAAAGCGGATGGGCATCGCTGAAAGCAATGATAATGCAAAGGTTGAACGACTTGAAGAAGAAAATTGCAAATTCATCATCAACGGCGATACATCCAGCATTAAAAACAACATATACGACCCATGCAGAAGTAAATGACACATTCAAAAAAATAAATGCCGGATTAACGGAAAAATGGTTTGAACATGATGATTTGGATTTGCGTGTAGAAACCAATCCGGGAAATAATGGCTCAACAAACATGAATGGACTTTTGTTATTAAAGGCAGACCGAATAAGCGGTGTTATGTCCGCATTGGGAAAGATTGGGCAAGGCAAATGGGGCGACATTACCGATGTTGAAGCGGATGCAATGGCAACACTTTGGCATGAAATTACACACAACAGAAACAAGCCGCAATGGGTTGGTGGAGTATTCCAGCGTGCGAATTTTTGCAATACGAATATGCAACGTTCATACATGGAACTTGCAAACGAATTTGTGGCGCGAAAGACATTACCGGAATTTTACAAGATTCTTGGTTGTCCGGCGACACCTCATCCACAATATATGCAATCGCGCGCGTCAACGGGTTACAACCGGATGGTCACTAATTACGATTATGTCATCAAAAAATTGGGGCTTGATGCAAAAAAGGTTTTGGATGCCGTGCGTGAACATCTTTATGAAAAGCCGTATTGTGACCAAAAAAACGGTTTGATTGATGGATTGTCAAAAGGCGGAATCAAAGACAAACATGGCAAGCCATTGAAAAAATCCGTCCTTAACTCTCTTATCAAGACGATTGAATGTACCGATGCAACATATTCATGGAATGGTACAAAATACGTTACTAAAAGCAAAGAACAAGTACTTGATGAATGGTTGGCAAATAATGACGTTATATAACAATAAAGGTGGTAAGGAAGCAATGTCCTTTCCACCTTTGCCAAGTTTAATCAATTATTGTGCCTGTTTTTATCGCATCATTTTGAACGATTGCGGCATCCTTTTTTGCCACGCCATACATTGAACTTGCGGAATCAAACAAATCCTTGTTATTTGTAAGAATGGCATATTTCATCAGATGTTCGTATTTCGTAGAATCCGGGAATCCTTTGTAATACGACTCGGTGTAATCGCCACCGATTATTTCCTTTCGCGTTTCAGTATCTTTGCAGAAATCGAAAATTGTCTTTCCTTTTATTTTCATTTTGCATTTGGGTTTTTGCGATTTGTTTTCTTGCGTTGAATCACCCCACGGCGAATGATTACCTTATTGTTGCGATATGGTTTTTGTTCCGTGATGCCATAATTCCACAACCTTGAAGCAGACACGCCAAGTTCATGCGGCGTGAAATGGTCATATATGGCGGCGATTGAACCGAAATAATGGTTGTCATCGTCACCGAATGAAACATGATAAATCGTTTGTCCGTACATTGTCATTTATTTAATAAGCCTTTGTATTCGCACGAATCACCAACAGGACATCCAACGCATCTTGCTTTTGTCGTATTTGACAAATGTTTCTTTGGGCAAATGGCATTCCCCAATGAATCATATTGAAACAAGTCTTGCAAAGGTATTCCCAATTGAAACCCGAAAATGCGAATCAAGTCACACACGTTTGAAATATATCCATTGAACACCGTTTCCCATTCCCAATATGGCGCGGGGAACATATCAACATGAACCGGAATACCATATTCGTTTGGGAAATGGGCAATAAGGCGAAACGCGGCACGTCCGGCATCGCCGTTCGGCTTTGTTAGTTCAATTAGTTGGTCGTTATCGGATGATGTTTCCCAATACCCGACATGATTTGCACGCCCTTTGTATCTAAAAGCCGGGCAATGTTTTTCTAAAAACAAAGCTATTTGAGAGCGTAATGAATTGTTTGCTTCAACATCCATATTATGTAATATTTATATTTTACAATAATAACCCCTATATTTGAAAGCCGTTATCAATTCGTCAAGTTTAACGATACGGAAAGCACCGGATAAAGTTTCCTTCAAGGAACGTCCAACGATTTCATACGGTATATATCCGGTTTCAATGTCAAGTGTTATTTCAACGATGTTGTTGTCATCAACGGCGCATATATAACCGCGTTTGTCGCATGGCGTAAACAAAAATCTTATTCGTTCCTTGTAACTACAATCCGGATATGACCATGAATCAACAACGCTTATATTCTTGACAACAAGATGGTCGCCATACGTCTTTTCCGGGGCGTTGATGCTTTTAATTTCGCAATATGCCATATTATTTATTTCTTATTGTTGAACCCGTGAAATCAAACCATTCGCGCGGTGAAGCGGTCGCCGCCTTTTTGACCTTGCGATAAAAGCCTTTGTCCAGCTTACGCAAGCGACCCAACACATCGTGCGGTTGCCAACGGAAATCCGGCATCACCGGGTTGTTGGCGGAATAGATGCCGCCTTGCTTTGGTTCAAAGTGACCGAACGCAACAATCAACCCGTCCTTGACGAACACCGTTTCCCGGATGCTTTTGTTGCCCTTGTGTGTCATCGTGACGTGGCGGCATCCGTTGTAATAATCAACAATCCGGCGTTGCATTTCCATTTGTTCCTTGACCTTATCCGCGCGCGTCTTGCTAAGCGCAAGAAGATTCACGGCGACATCATGCCGGATGGATGCAACATTGATGGGCGCATCCCCGGTTGCAACGGCGAATGGCAATGTTCCATCCACGAACATTTTCACGGCACGGGCAAAGTTTTCCTTGTCCGTTACTTTGTCGTGCAGTTGTTGCACGAAGTCAACATCCAAGTCATATCGGCTTGCGATGGATTCAATTTCTTGTCTTTTATCCATGATTTCCATTTTTTATTTGTTCTAATTCAACATTCGTAGTCAATCCGCGTTCAACCCAGCTTTTCAAAACGTCATCCAACGTTTCTTTTGTGCGATTTCGGTTGATGTAGTCCGGGCAATATGAATCATCTTTTGTTTCGACATCTTGCATGAAACAATGATTCCATTTGTACCAAAAGCAGTTCTTGCAATATCCGTGATTCATGTTACCATATTTCAATGGGCTTTGGATATTTGCGCGCCTTTGTAATGGCAACGGCGCGATTCAAAGCCCGGTTAAACGATTCGTAATATCCGAACACCAATTGTTGTTGTGGATGTTCCTTGGTGAAGATTGGGCAACCATCGGCATCAACCGGACATCCGGGATTGTTGATGTACACCATGAATTTGCCATCGGTCGCGATGATGGCAACCCATTCCAGCTTGTCAACGTATGCCGAACCGCCAAAATCCGTGCATTGTCCATCGTATGTGACCAATTCGTGTTCAAACGTGGTAACGCCCGGCATATCCTTAAAAGCAGCCTTGAACGCCATACAACGCAGCGTGTAATAACTTGATTTTGCCATATCAATTGCGTTTTATAGTGAAACACTTTGGTTAATAACACTTTGGAAGTTTATGCGAACACAAACGATGTCCGGCAAGGATTATTTGCGCTTGCTTAATGTTGAACGTGGAAAGCATTGTGCATGGCAATCCGTGGTCGGCGGTTGGATGGTAGTATTCAAAGGCAGCACCCGAACCATCACCATAAAAATCAACCGAATACACCTTGCCATTGTCAAGCGCGGTGATAACATCGCGCATCCGGCGTTGTTCGTCATAACTGAAACCCGAAAGGGCTTGTTCGATATTCTTGTTCATTGTTGCGAAAGATTATGCCGGGAACAATGCCCCGGCGGATTATTACTTGTTGTTGATGATTGCCAATACCTTTTCGTAAATGTCCAAATCAAGGTCGGACATTACCGATTCGATTTCGTAGTCATAAGGGATGCCCGTTGTTCCGATTTGTCCGGCGGGGTTAAGTGTCAAGCAGATGGCGGCGGCATCGGTCGCGTCCATTTCATCCTTGGCGTTGTTGAACTCAATGATGAAGAACTTGTTTGCGTCAACATCGCATCCGTAGTCATCGCGTTCATCCTTGGGGATGAATCTTGAACGTGTGTGGATGTTGTAAGACTTGACCTTGAATTTCCAATTCTTATCAAAAGTCACCATCTTGTTCATGTATTCAGAATCAAGAACTTGTTTGATTGCCTGTTTTACTTGCTTTTCAGTTGCCATATTGTTGCGAAAGTTTTATTTGTTTACCCGTTCGGGTGTGTTTTACTATGAATCACGTTGCAAAGATAATAGATTTATTTAATATAACAAGCATTTTCGCCGAAAAAATGCACTTGCAATGCAAATTTGTTGATAAGTCGGTCATAACTTGGGGAAATTTTCGTGGTGTTTCACTATAAAACACGTTATCTTTGCCACGATTTGATTTACTAATAAAAAATTTGTTCGTATGAAGAAAACCATTTTGGCATTACTTGTGGCGAAGTTCCAAGGCGTGCGAAAGGATGCGTTGGGCGTGCTG
>ERZ1026894.1329-NODE-1329-length-14792-cov-26.778585_pt1 | contig 14792 bp, 9 predicted proteins | sample MGYA00380177_ERZ1026894 | MGnify/ENA primary metagenome ERZ1026894 (study PRJEB33269, sample SAMEA4719813) | human gut metagenome | biome: human-associated habitat; feature: organic feature; material: feces | place: Cameroon | collected 2013-10 ... | reverse complement strand
CATTTGAAAATCCTGACAAGATTAATGGTCTTTTGACCCTCGTTGTCGAAGAGGAAGATTACAAGAATGATGTCGAGAAGACATTGAAAGATTATCGTAAGAAGGCTAATGTTCCAGGTTTCCGTCCTGGTCAGGCTCCTATGGGTATGATTAAGCGTCAGTTCGGTCCATCTGTAAAAATGGAAGCTATCAACAAGCTCGTTGGTCAGCAGATTTACAAGTATGTACAGGACAACAATATCCAGATGCTCGGCGAGCCTCTCCCATCAGAGAAGCAGGAGCCAGCTGACTTGGAGAAAGGTACTTCTTTCACATTTATGTTTGATATCGCTGTTGCTCCAGAGTTCAAGGTAACTCTCAATGGTCGCGACAAGGTTGATTATTATAACATCACAGTTGACGATAAGATTCTCGATCAGCAGATTGATATGTACGCTCAGCGTGCAGGTAGCTACGAGAAGGCAGAGAAGTACGAGGAGAATGACCTTTTGAAGGGTGACTTGCGTGAACTTGATGAGAATGGCAATACCAAGGAAGGTGGTATCACTGTAGAGGGTGCCATTCTGATGCCTAGCTACATCAAGGTTGACGAGCAGAAGAATCTCTTCAACGATGCTAAGCTCGGTGATGTAATCACATTCAACCCTAAGAAGGCTTATCCAGAGAACGATACAGAGGTTTCTTCACTCCTGAAGATTGAGCGTGAAGCTGTTAAGGACTTGGAGTCAGAGTTCAGCTTCCAGATTACAGAAATCCAGCGTTTCAAGAAGCATGAGATCAATGAAGAACTCTTCAAGCAGGTTCTCGGTGAGGATACTGACGTGAAGGACGAGGCTGCTTTCCGTGCTAAGATTGCAGAGGGCTTGCAGGCACAGCTCGTTAACGACTCAGATTATAAGTTCATCCTCGATGTTCGCGAGCACTGCGAGAAGAAGGTTGGTGAATTGCAGTTCCCAGATGCACTCTTGAAGCGTATCATGTTGGCTAACAACAAGGATAAGGGCGAGGAGTTCGTAGAGAAGAACTATGCAGAGAGCATCAAGGAGTTGACATGGCATCTTATCAAGGAGCAGCTCATCAAGGCTCAGGACATCAAGATTGATGACAATGACCTGATGGAGACAGCTAAGGAGGCAGCTCGTGCTCAGTTCGCTCAGTATGGTATGAACAACATTCCTGAGGAGTACATTGAGAACTATGCTAAGGAAATCCTCAAGAAGGGTGACGCTACAGATGCACTTGTAGATCGCTCTATCGACCGTAAGTTGGCTGCAGCTCTGAAAACAGCTGTAAAACTCAACGAAAAGGAGATTTCTGTAGAAGATTTCAACAAGATGATGCAGGAATAACATTTTTTTGAAAAAAAACTTCAAATAAATACGAGGTTATCGACTTTTTTTATTATCTTTGTTCCACCGAACGAGAAATAAGGGTCGATAACCTCTTTTTTCGTATGGTTTAAGACGTAAAATACTATATAGATATGAACGATTTTAGAAAATATGCAACCAAGCATCTTGGTATGAATGGTATGGTGCTTGATGATGTTATTAAGGCACAGGCTCAGTATATGAACCCTTACATCTTGGAGGAACGTCAGCTGAACGTTACTCAGATGGATGTATTCTCTCGCTTGATGATGGACCGTATCATCTTCCTGGGTACACAGATTGATGACTACACCGCAAATACATTGCAGGCGCAATTGCTGTATCTGGATTCTGTAGATAGTGGCAAAGATATTTCTATCTATTTGAATAGTCCTGGTGGTAGCGTTACTGCCGGTTTGGGTATTTATGATACCATGCAGTTTATCTCTAGCGATGTAGCTACTATCTGTACAGGTATGGCTGCTTCTATGGCTGCCGTGCTGCTCGTTTCTGGTCAGGAGGGTAAGCGTTCTGCTTTGCCTCATAGCCGTGTCATGATTCACCAGCCATTAGGAGGCGTTCAGGGTCAGGCTTCTGATATTGAGATTGAGGCTCGCGAAATCCTGAAGATGAAGAAGGAATTGTATACTATCATTTCAGACCATTCTCATACTCCTTATGATAAGGTTTATGCTGATAGCGACCGTAACTATTGGATGACAGCTGAAGAAGCCAAGGAATACGGAATGATAGATAATGTGTTGGTTCGTAAATAACGAATTGTTTTAGGTAAATAAACGTATATATAATAAGGTACGCAAGAAGAGATAATAATTATAATATGCCAAAGAAAGTATGTAGCTTCTGTGGAAGATCAGAAAACGAGGTCAGATTGCTCATTACGGGTATCAATGGCTTCATTTGCGAAGATTGCGCTAAGCAGGCTTATGAAATCATACAGTCTACAGGAGTCTTGGCTCCTAAGGCTGGAGAGGATAAGTTTGTTCTCAAAGAGGTGCCAAAGCCTGTAGAAATCAAAAAATACCTGGATGAATATATCATCGGTCAGGATCAGGCTAAGCGCAATTTGGCTGTCGCTGTGTATAACCACTATAAGCGCTTGCAGCAGCCAAAGGATGAAGATGGTGTAGAAATCGAAAAGAGTAATATCATCATGGTAGGTAGTACGGGTACAGGTAAAACCTTGCTCGCACGTACGATAGCTAAGATGTTGGATGTTCCTTTCACCATTGTTGATGCCACTGTGTTTACTGAAGCTGGTTATGTGGGTGAAGACGTTGAGAGCATCTTGTCTCGTCTGTTACAGGTTGCTGATTATGATGTGGCTGCAGCAGAGAGAGGTATTGTGTTTATTGATGAGATTGACAAGATAGCTCGCAAGAGCGATAATCCTTCTATCACGCGTGATGTGAGTGGAGAGGGTGTACAGCAGGGGTTGCTGAAACTCTTGGAAGGTACCATGGTGAATGTTCCGCCTAAGGGTGGCCGCAAGCATCCTGATCAGGATTATATCCATGTAGATACCAAGAATATCCTGTTTATCTGTGGTGGCGCTTTTGATGGCATTGAGCGGAAAATTGCTCAGCGCATGAATACACATGTCGTTGGCTATAATTCGGTTCAGAATGTGGCTAAGATTGATAAGAAGGATTTGATGCAGTATATCCTTCCACAGGATTTGAAGTCTTTTGGCTTGATACCTGAAATTATCGGCCGTTTGCCTGTGCTTACTTATCTCAATCCGTTGGATAGGGAGGCTTTGCGCAAAATCTTGGTTGAACCTAAGAATTCTATTGTCAAGCAATATCAGAAATTGTTTGATATGGATGGTATTAAACTGAAGTTTGATGAAGATGCTCTTGATTATATCGTAGACAAAGCGGTAGAGTATAAACTGGGCGCTCGTGGACTTCGCTCAATTGTAGAGGCTGTGATGATGGATGCTATGTTTGAGATTCCATCAGAGAAGGTTAATTCATTTGCTGTTACGCTGGACTATACCAAGAAACAGTTGAATAAATCTCATCTCGGACAGTTGGAAACTGCATAAATCAGTTGGGCATTTTGCCCAATTGATTGCTATTTAATCGTATATATAGACATATATAATATAATAATAGGTGGATATGACAGAACAGGTTAATCTTACAGGACAGTTGAAGCATTATTTCGGCTTCGATTCGTTTAAGGGTGATCAAGAGGCAATCATCAGAAATTTGATGAGTGGCAATGATACTTTTGTATTGATGCCTACAGGTGGTGGTAAGAGTTTGTGTTACCAGTTGCCTTCGCTCATTATGGAGGGAACAGCTATTGTGATTTCTCCTCTGATTGCTTTGATGAAAAACCAGGTAGATGTTATTAATGGTTTGAGTGAAAGTGATGGCGTAGCTCATTATCTCAATTCATCATTGAATAAGTCGGCTATTGAGAAGGTGAAGAATGATATTCTCAATGGTACGACCAAACTTCTGTATGTTGCACCTGAATCTCTGACAAAAGAAGATAATGTTGAGTTCCTTAAAACTGTAAAGATATCATTCTATGCAATCGATGAGGCTCACTGTATCTCTGAGTGGGGACATGATTTCAGACCCGAGTATCGTCGTATTCGTCCTATTATTAATGAAATCGGTGTAGCACCTGTGATAGCGCTTACAGCTACCGCAACTGATAAGGTGCGTACCGATATCAAGAAAAACTTAGGCATCATGGATGCCAAAGAATTCAAGAGTTCTTTTAACCGCCCTAACTTGTATTATGAGGTGCGACAGAAGAACAAGGATATCGATCGTCAGATTATCATGTTTATTCGTCAGCACAAAGGCAAGAGTGGCATTATCTATTGTCTTTCTCGCAAGAAAGTAGAGGAATTGGCTGAGGTGTTGAAAGCCAATGAAATCAAGGCGGCTCCTTATCATGCCGGTCTTGATTCGGCTACCCGTTCTCAAACCCAGGATGATTTCCTGATGGAGCGTATTGATGTCATTGTTGCTACCATCGCCTTCGGAATGGGCATAGATAAACCCGATGTCCGTTTTGTCATTCATTATGATATTCCAAAGAGTCTGGAAGGTTATTATCAGGAAACGGGTAGAGCCGGACGTGATGGAGGCGAGGGTATATGTATCGCCTTCTATGCCCGTAAAGACCTCAGAAAACTGGAGAAGTTTATGGAGAACAAGCCTGTTGCTGAACAGGATATCGGCAGACAGTTGTTGCAGGAAACGGCTGCCTATGCCGAATCGTCTGTCTGCCGCAGGAAAATGTTGCTTCATTACTTCGGTGAAGAATATCATGAGGAGAACTGCCATAACTGTGACAATTGTCTGCATCCTACAGAAAAATTCGAGGCGAAGGATGCGTTGCTCGTTGTCTTGGAGTCTGTTGCTGCAGTGAAGGAGAATTTCCGTCAGGAATATATCATCGATTTTGTAAAGGGACGTGCTACAGATGATATCGTGTCTCACAAGCATGATGAACTGGAGGAATTCGGGGCTGGAGAAGATATGGATGCCAAAGTTTGGAATCCTGTTATCCGGCAGGCGTTGATAGCTGGTTATCTCAAGAAAGATGTAGAGAACTATGGCCTCTTGAAGTTGACAGCTGCAGGTAAGCGTTTCATCAAGAATCCTGAATCATTCATGATAGTTGCCGATAAGGAGTTCTCGGATGATTTTGATGGAGCTCCTCTTAACGAGCACAATACAGGGGCTTTGGATTCAACACTTTACGCCATATTGAAAGACTTGCGTAAGACAGTGGCAAAGAAGCATAAACTGCCACCTTATGTCATCTTCCAGGATATTTCTCTGGAACAGATGGCCACGATGTATCCTGTAGATATGCAGGAATTGCAGAATATCCAGGGCGTTGGAGCCGGTAAGGCAAGAAGGTATGGTAAGGAATTCTGTAAATTGATCAATAAGTATTGTGAAGAGAATTTAATAGAGCGTCCTGAGGAATTACGTGTCAGAACCGTTGCAAAGAAGTCTGTCTTGAAGGTGAGCATCATCCAGAGCATAGACCGCCAGATTGATCTTGATGATTTGGCAGAGGCAAAAGGTCTGGATTTCTCAGAATTGCTTGACGAAATAGAGGCTATCGTATACAGCGGTACCAAGTTGAATATAGATTATTTCATAGAAGAAGTTGTGGATGACGACCATGTAGATGACATCTACGATTACTTCATGGAGAGCGATACAGATGATTTGAATGTGGCTCAAGATGAATTGGGTGAAGACTACAATGAAGACGAAATTCGACTCGTCAGAATCAAGTTTTTGTCCGAACAAGCCAACTAATCACGTTAAATAGCATTAATAAGGTAAGATTTTCGTGAAAAGCGAACTCTATCTGAGAAATTATTGCTAAATTTGCACGCAATAAATTTTTAAAGGTTACAATATGTCATCATTTGTTGCAGATAAAATTGTAATGGACGGTCTCACTTACGACGACGTCCTTCTTATCCCTGCGTATTCAGAGGTACTACCAAAACAGGTAGAGTTGAAAACCAAGTTCTCTCGTAACATCGAGTTGAACGTTCCATTCGTTACAGCAGCGATGGACACCGTTACCGAGGCTTCAATGGCGATAGCTATCGCTCGTGAAGGTGGTATCGGTGTGATTCACAAGAACATGACCATTGAGGAGCAAGCTCGTCAGGTTGCTATTGTGAAGCGTGCTGAGAATGGTATGATTTATGACCCTGTCACCATCCGTCGTGGCAGTACAGTGAAGGATGCTCTTGATATGATGCACGATTATCATATCGGTGGTATTCCTGTGGTAGATGATGAAAATCATCTTGTAGGTATTGTTACCAATCGTGATCTTCGTTTTGAGCGTCACATGGACAAGAAGATTGATGAGGTAATGACCAGCGAGAATTTGGTTACCACTCACATCCAGACCGACTTGATAGCTGCTGCTGCCATCTTGCAGGAGAATAAGATTGAGAAACTCCCTGTAGTTGACAACGAGAATCACCTGGTAGGTTTGATTACTTACAAGGACATCACAAAGGCTAAGGATAAACCGATGGCTTGCAAGGATGCCAAGGGTCGTCTTCGTGTGGCTGCCGGTGTGGGTGTTACCGTAGATACATTGGATCGTGCCAAGGCTTTGGTTGAGGCAGGTGCTGATGCTATCGTTATCGATACTGCTCATGGTCACTCTAAGGGTGTAGTTGAGAAACTCAAGCAGGTTAAGGCTGCATTCCCACAGGTAGATGTTGTAGTAGGTAATGTGGCTACTGGTGAGGCTGCCAAGTATTTGGTAGAGAATGGTGCTGATGGCGTTAAGGTAGGTATCGGTCCTGGTTCTATCTGTACTACTCGTGTGGTTGCCGGTGTGGGTGTTCCACAGTTGAGTGCTGTTTATGATGTATATTCTGCTCTGAAGGGCACAGGTGTGCCTTTGATTGCTGATGGTGGTCTTCGTTACTCAGGTGATGTTGTGAAGGCTTTGGCTGCCGGTGGTAGCTGCGTCATGATTGGTTCTTTGGTTGCTGGTACAGAGGAGAGTCCTGGTGATACCATTATCTTCAATGGCCGTAAGTTTAAGAGCTATCGTGGTATGGGTTCTTTGGAGGCTATGGAGCAGAAGAATGGTTCTAAGGACCGTTACTTCCAGGGTGATACCAAGGATGTCAAGAAATTGGTTCCAGAGGGTATCGCAGGTCGTGTGCCTTACAAGGGAACTGTACAGGAGGTTATCTACCAGTTGATTGGTGGTTTGCGTTCTGGTATGGGATATTGTGGTGCTGCTACCATCGAGAACTTGCACAATGCCAAGTTTGCTCGTATCACAAATGCGGGTGTGTTGGAGAGTCATCCACATGATATCACTATCACCAGTGAGGCTCCTAACTATAGCCGTCCTGAATAATATAATTAGGAAATATGAAATTTTATGCACTTATAGCGGCAATGCTCCTTTCGGGGAGCATTGCTTTTGCTCATACCGACCCTATTGTTATGATTATCAATGGGCAATCAGTCAAGAAGTCGGAATTTGAGTACTTTTATCAGAAAAATCATTTGGGAAATACGGTTGACTCTAAAAGTGTCAAGGTGTTTGCCGATGGCTTCGTAGATTATAAGCTGAAAGTGCAAGCTGCTAAGGATGCTCATCTCGATACTTTGCCTAATATCAGGCGTGTATTGAAACGGTATCATGATACTGAAGCATGCGAATCGATGCCGGATAAAGGCAGTGTTCATGTTGCACATATCCTGTTGAGGTTGGGGCAGAAAGCTTCTTACCAGGAACAGGAGATTGTAAAAAACAAAATCGATTCAATTTATCAGGCTCTTTGTAAAGGGGCTGATTTTGCCGATTTGGCAAAGAAATATTCTGATGATAAAGGATCTGCTGTCAACGGAGGAACTTTGGCCTGGTTTACAAAAGGGCAAACAGTACAGGCTTTCGAAAAAGTAGCCTTCTCCTTGAGAAAGGGTGAGATTAGCAGACCGTTTATGTCTGAGTTTGGTTATCATATCGTCAAGTTGCTGGATAAACATGGTGAGGGTAATCAGAAAAATTATGTTGCGGATGCAAAGGTAGAAGATATGCAGAATAACTATCAGCAGCAAGAGTATGTGGAAACGCTTTTGCTGAATGAAATCTGCCAGCGTAATATTTGGGATAAGGCTGCTACGGATAAAAAAGGTCTGGCTGCTTTTTATGCCAAGAATAAGAAAAAATATAAATGGGAGCTGAAGCGCCTGAAGAAGATGAATCGGAAGAAGAATATCAAGGTTGCTCTACCCGAAGATGGCGAATACCCGGATGTGGTACTTGCTGACTATCAGGACTCGTTGGAGAAGCAATGGGTCGCTCAATTGAAGAAGAAATATAAAGTGGTGGTTTTCCGTAGTATGTTGACCACTCCCAATATACATTAATATATTATAGAAACAATACATGAATACTGGATATAAAATGACAATGGCATTTATAGCCCTGCTGATGATAGTAGGAATAAGTGCTAGTGCAACAAGAGCAAGCCGAAGTGCTTTGGCTCATGAGGCTGATTCTGCAAATGTCAAGCAACAGGTTGCTGCCGACTCAGAGAAAATCAATGAGGGTAGTGTGGTTGACGAGGTGATTTGGGTTGTCGGCGATGAGGCTATCCTGAAGTCTGACGTTGAGGTAACCCGTTTACAGGCTGAGGCTGAAGGTATCAAATATGCTGGTGACCCAGACTGTTCTATTCCTGAGCAGATTGCCGTTCAGAAACTTTTTCTCCATCAGGCTGCTATCGATAGTATCGAAGTTTCAGAGTCTGAAGTAATGAATGGTATCGACGAGCAGATCAACAGTTGGGTTTCCATGATTGGTTCTCGTGAAAAGTTGGAGGAATACCGCAAGCAGAGTATTACCCAGATGCGCCAGCAGATGCATGATGATTTCAAAAACCAGCAGCTGATTCAGAAGATGAAACAGGAACTGGTGAAGGATATCAAGGTGTCGCCGGCTCAGGTTCGTAAATATTTTAAGGATTTACCTGCCGACAGTATACCTTTTGTTCCTACAGAGGTAGAGGTCGAGATTCTTACCATGCAGCCACGTATCCCTCTTGAGGAGATTAACCGTGTGAAGAATCAGTTGCGTGAATTTACTGACCGTGTGAATAAGGGTGAGACTTCTTTTGCTACTTTGGCTCGTCTTTATTCTGAAGATCCGGGTTCTGCCCGTATGGGTGGCGAGATGGATTATATCGGTAGAGGTATGTTGGATCCTGCGTTTGCGAATGTGGCATTCAATCTTACTGATCCAAAGAAAATCTCAAAGATTGTTGAGTCTGAGTTCGGTTACCATATCATTCAGTTGATTGATAAACGTGGTGACAAGATAAAATGTCGCCATATCCTGCTCAAACCTCGTGTTTCTCAAGATGCGATTGATAAGTCTATCGGCCGTCTGGATTCTATCGGTAATGATATTCGTGCCAATAAGTTTACCTTTGAACAGGCTGTTGAAGCACTGTCAGATGATAAAGATACCCGCAACAACAAGGGTTTGATGGCCAATGTTACTCCTGATCAGTCCAGAACTTCCCGCTTTCAGATGAAGGATCTGCCTACAGAGGTTGCCCGTGTGGTAGATACGATGAAGGTTGGTGAGATTTCAGCACCTTTTACCATGGTGAATACCAAGGGTAAAACCACTTGTGCTTTGATTAAGCTGGTAAGCCGTATTGACGGTCATAGGGCTACTATTACCGAAGACTTCCAGGTGATGAAGGATGTGGTGTTGGCTAAGGAGCGTGCCCAGACTTTGCACGATTGGGTAGTCAATAAAATCAAGCAGACTTATGTTCGTATGAACGATCGCTATAAGGATTGTAAGTTTGAATATCAAGGTTGGATTAAATGATAAATAAAAGATTAAATAACCATATCAGAGGGCATAGAATCATATCGTTTATGGTTCTATGCCTGTTTGGGTTTTGTTTGGTGCAAGCCATGCAGGCTCCCAAGAAGCATGCAAAGAAGCGTCCTCATGGTGACCGTGTGTATCTTTTGCATGCTGATGAACTTTACTATGATATGTTTGGTAATAATCCTGATGCGCAAATATTGAAAGGTAAGGTTTCCTTCTTGCATCAGGGTAGTCACCTTACCTGTGACAGCGCGTATTTCTATCAGGGCTCTAATTCAGTAAAAGCTTTCGGACATGTTCATTACCGGCAGGGAGATACCTTGTCGCTCACTTGTGATAGAGCTGAGTATGACGGGCAGATGCAGATGATGAGAGCACGCAAGAACGTGGTTTTACACCACCGCCGGCAGACCTTGCGTACTGATAGCTTGGATTTCGACCGTCTGTATAATATGGCAAACTTCTTTGACGGTGGAACGCTTATTGATGGTAAGGATAAGCTGGTTGCTGATTGGGGTGAGTATCATACCGAAACACGCGAGGCCAAGTTTGTCTATAATGTCAAGTTGCGTAGCGGCAAGGATGTTGTTACCACCGATACCTTGTATTACGATGTCCGTAAGTCAAAGGCTCACATGGTAGGACCTTCTAAAATCGTATCTGGTGCAAGTGTTGTCAAGACCGAAGATGGATATTATGATACCAAGACAGATAGGGCGCAGTTATACGGCCGTTCTACGGTTGTAGATAAAGACAAGACCCTTACGGGTGATACGCTCTATTATGTTAAGGATGGAGAGAGTACCGGATATGGCAATGTGGTTTATGTAGATAAGAAAAGCAAGAACTCCCTTACTTGCAATTATCTGCGTTACAATGAGAAAACCGGTAATGGTTTTGCCACCCGCAATCCTGTAGCTATCGACTATTCGCAGAAAGATACTCTTTGGGTTCATTCTGATACCATGCGTATCAATACCTTCCATATCAATACCGATTCGGTATACCGTAAGGTGCATGCTTATCCTAAGGTCCGTGCTTATCGGTTGGATATGCAGGCCATCTGCGATTCTCTGGTGTTCAATTCTCAGGATTCCTGTATGACCATGTATAAAGATCCTATTGTATGGAATGGCAACCGTCAGTTGTTGGGTGAGAAGATACTGGTCTTCATGAATGATTCTACCGTACGTTTCGCTCATGTCATCGGACAGGCGCTGTCTGTAGAGCAGATGCCGGATAGTGTTCATTTCAATCAGATCAGTTCTTCAGAGATGAAGTCTTATTTTGAGAAAGGTGAAATCAAGAAGGCTGAGTCTATCGGCAATGTGCAGACCATCTATTACATGACGGATGATAAGGACAGTTCGCTCATTGGTTTGAATTATCTGGAAACCGATACCATGCGCATGTATATGGCACCTGGCCGGAAGATGGAGAAAATCTGGACCAATAAGTTTACCTCTACCATGTATCCGATGACGCAGATTCCGCCGGCAAAATATAAACTCGGTAATTTTGCCTGGTTCGAAGACTTGCGTCCTAAAGATAAAAACGATATCTTTGTATGGCGTGGTAAATCAAAGGGTACCGAACTCAAGAATATTAAGCGTCATGAAGCTCCGCTTCAGAAACTAACTGACTGATCGTTATTAAGCATCATTTTCTTATATGATTAAGATTTAGAGATGAGTGATATTATTCAACTTTTACCTGATTCTGTTGCCAATCAGATAGCAGCAGGTGAGGTTATTCAGCGTCCGGCTTCGGTTATCAAGGAGCTGGTCGAAAATGCAGTCGATGCGGGTGCCAGGAATATCCATGTCACGGTTACCGATGCTGGTCGTACCAATATCCAGGTAATAGATGATGGAAAAGGTATGTCCGAGACAGATGCTCGTTTGGCTTTTGAACGTCATTCTACTTCAAAAATCCGTAAGGCTGACGATTTGTTTGCGCTTCGCACCATGGGTTTCCGTGGTGAAGCTTTGGCGTCTATTGCTGCCGTGGCTCAGGTTGAACTGAAGTCACGACAAGCTACCGACGAGATTGGAACCCTGATACAGATTTCGGGTTCCCGCTATGAGAAACAGGAACCATGCTCCTGTGCTGTGGGAAGTATCTTCTCGGTCAGCAATATATTTTATAATGTACCCGCGCGCAGGAAGTTCCTGAAGTCCAACTCTACAGAGTTGAACAATATTCTGACGGCTTTCGAGCGGATAGCATTGGTTAATCCTCAAATCACCTTTACTTTGCATAGCAATGGTACCGAGGTGTTCAATTTGCGTGCCGCTAATTTGCGTCAGCGTATTCTCGATGTTTTCGGCAAGCGTTTTAATCAGGAACTCTTGCCGGTGAATGTAGAAACCACCATGTGCAAGGTGTCCGGATTTGTGGGTAAACCTGAATCTGCCAGAAAGAAAGGCGTTCATCAGTTCTTCTTTGTCAACGGGAGATACATGAAGCATCCTTATTTCAATAAGGCTGTGATGGCAGCTTACGACCGTCTGGTACCTCAGGGTGAGCAGGTGCCTTACTTCCTGTATTTTGATGTAGACCCTAAGGATATTGATGTGAATATCCATCCTACAAAGACCGAAATCAAGTTTGAAAATGAGCAGGCTATCTGGCAAATTCTCTCGGCTTCAGTCAAGGAGTCGATTGGTATGTTCAATGATGTGCCTACCATAGATTTCGATACCGAAGATAAACCGGATATTCCTGTTTATAATCCAGAGATGGCTCCAGCAACTGTGGCGCCAAAGATCAGTTTGAATCCTGGCTATAATCCGTTCAAGGCTTCCTCTTCTACGGGGGCAGTACCGATGGGAGCTGGTTTCTCTGTTCCTAAGTCGAAACCTCAGGTGGATGAGAAATGGGAACAGCTTTACGAAGGACTCAGAGATCAGGATGATGTGCAGGAGATGGAGCAGACTATGGAATTCTCTGATGATTTTCAGCAGACGAATACGCCTGACAGCATCATAGCAGAGAAATCGCCTGCCCATTATCAGTATAAAGGCAAGTATATCATGACTGCCGTCAAGTCGGGGCTGATGATTATCGACCAGCATCGTGCTCATGTGCGTGTCTTGTTCGAACAGTATTTGCGCCAGTTGGCTGACAGAACTTTCCATTCTCAGAAAGTTCTTTTTCCAGAAGTGGTGCAGTTCCCGATGTCAGAGAAGGTGATCTTTGAAAAGATTCTGCCGGAAATGGAGTCGATGGGGTTTGAACTGGAAGATCTGGGAGGTGGAAGCTATGCTGTGAATTCTGTTCCTGCCGGACTTGAAGGATTGAATCCTCTTAAACTGGTACAGGATATGGTTTCGTCTGCTGTAGAAAAAGGGGTATCAGCCATTGATGAAATCAATCAGTCTTTGGCTTTGAGTCTGGCTCGCCAGGCAGCGATTCCTCAAGGACAGATATTGAGCAATGAAGAGATGGAGGGCTTGGTGAATGATTTGTTTGCCTGCCAGAATGTCAATTATACGCCCGACGGGAAGTCGGTGCTCTGCATCCTCCGTCAGCAGGAAATAGAGCATCTTTTAGGCTAAAATATGGTAAAAAAACTTCTTTTCTTAAAAAAGTTAACATAAAATGCTAATTTTTTATGAAAAAGAAGGTTATTTCAAAAAATAGTATTACCTTTGCTCACTCATTCAGAAGGTATATATATATAAATTGATTGTTAAATTATAAAGTTATGAAAAAGTTATTAGCAGTGCTGGCATTGGCTGGCGTTTCAATGAGCAGTATGGCTCAGGATGTAACAACTACTACTGAGAAGTATAGTGTTGCAACAAATTCTTTCTGGAGCAATTGGTTTGTACAGGCAAACGTTGCAGGTTCTGCTTTCTGGGGTAACCAGGAAGAGGGTAATGATTTCTCTAAGAGCCCATTCAAGGGGTTCAGAAACAATCTTGGTTTCTCTGTAGCAGTAGGTAAGTGGTTCACACCAGGTCTTGGTCTCCGTACTAAGTTCAATGGTGCATGGGGCCGCACTGTTGTTTCTGAGGACAAGAAGACAAATGCAAACAAGTACTGGACTTTGAACGAGCAGATTCTGTTCAACCTCAGCAATATGTTCTGCGGTTACAATGAGGCACGTGTTTGGGATTGCATCCCTTACGTAGGTGTTGGTTTGAACCGTAACATGAGCGCTAACCGCTATTCTCCTGTTGCTGGTGTTGGTCTCTTGAATGAGTTCAAAATCAATAACAAGTGGGCTATCAACCTCGATGTTAACTATACATTGGGTGATAACGACTATGATGGAGTTACTGAGTTGTTGGATGGCGCAAAGAAGAGCGCTTCTCACTCTTTGAGCAAGATGGTTGCAAGACACGACCGTGCTTTGAATGTTGAGGTCGGTGTTACATACAACTTGGGTAAGGCTACTTGGAACAAGGTGCCAGATGTTGACGCTATCAACGCTCTTCATCAGTCAGAACTCGATGCTCTCAACGCTAAGTTGAACGATGCTAATGCAGAGAACGACCGTTTGAAGACTCTCTTGAACAACCAGAAGTCTGCTGAAGCAAATACTGTAAAGGAGTATGTTGCTACTCCAGTTTCTGTATTCTTCAACATCGGCAAGTCTAAGATTGCTTCTAAGAAGGACCTCGTAAACGTACAGGCTCTCGCTCAGTATGCTAAGGACAACAACGTTAAGTTGGTTGTTAACGGTTATGCTGACAGCGCTACAGGTTCTGCAGCTATCAACCAGAAGATTTCTAAGGCTCGTGCTGAGAAGGTAGCTAACGAGCTCGTTAAGTTGGGCGTTGCAAAGGAGAACATCATTGTAAAGGCTAATGGTGGTGTTAAGGATTTGACTCCTGCTTCTTACAACCGTCGTGCAACTGTTCAGGTTGCTGAGTAATATTTATACTGTATATAATATAAGGTATAAAAAAATAATAGGGCATTCTTCCTCGTGAAGAATGCCTTTTTTGTTGTACGCTCGGCATGAGCATTGTCTAACGGGTGAAAGTCCCGAGTAAG
>ERZ1026894.1323-NODE-1323-length-14843-cov-7.241750_pt1 | contig 14843 bp, 9 predicted proteins | sample MGYA00380177_ERZ1026894 | MGnify/ENA primary metagenome ERZ1026894 (study PRJEB33269, sample SAMEA4719813) | human gut metagenome | biome: human-associated habitat; feature: organic feature; material: feces | place: Cameroon | collected 2013-10 ... | reverse complement strand
CCTCTCCTTGAGGAGAGGGGGCTAGGGGGTGAGGCCCCAATTGCAGTTTATTTTTCTCACTCTACCCAAAGGCGGAGGGTTTGGTCTTGTCCATTTGACAGTGTAACACGGAGAATGAGAAGTCCTGCGGGACAAGGCATGGTGAGCGCGTGAACGCAATCATACCGAGCCGTCGACAACAGACGGCCTGTGACATCGTAAAGCGTGACTTGCTGAATGCGCTGATCTGATACTTCAGGAAGTGAGAGAGAAAGCACACGATGCGATACAGAGAGTTGGAGAGAGGAGGTTTTCTTCTCGTTTGTAGGCGCAACTATGCTATTCACTACCGATGGCGTTCGTTGCAATACAAAACGATTGAGTACAACAGAGGAGCCTTTGAAGGACAAAGGCTGCGTACACTGCAGAGGCTGCTGCACATTTACTTTTGTATCTATCAGTTGATAGTCTGATAGTTGCACACCACCTATGCTCTCAACCTCAAGGGTTAAAGAGTCGCAATCAGCAGCATATATGCCCAAAGGGATACGCTCCGTCTTTGTTGACACTTGAGCCACGTCGAAGGGCTGCAGCGTCTCGTCTATACTAAATAATGATAGTTGGGGCTTGGCCTCAGCATCAAACAAGGTGGAAGAGGTTATATTGCTCTGAGTCGAATCTTCGAGCAATAAGGTCGAAGCTTTCACACCATTGGGAGCAATGGCTGTTAAACGCAAGCCACGCACCTTGCTTTGCGTAGTCGTAGTGGTAGAGGCATTGCCCGAAAACATCTGGGGAGCGAACTGTAAAGTGCAATCGGTGGCAGCTGTCGATAGTTCTACAAAGAAGGCTTCTGCGGGGGCGATCGTGCTGGCTGCACCACACGTTATCAGCTCTCCGTCAGCCTTTACGGCCGTGTTGATCGTATTGCCGTCATACGTCTTAACGGTTTTCACCGCTGGGTTGGCGGCTAAGAAGGCCGACACGTCGAGGTAACTTTGGAAGGGATTGCCCACTAAGAAGAACGTGGTCGCATCGGGGGCCGTAAGGTGAATGCTCAAAGGCGCATCGTTTGTCACGGCATGTGTGTAGACACTGCGCTGCTGCGTTTGTTCCACACCATTGATATAGCCCGTATATGTAGTGGTAAGGGGCGCAGCGTCTTGTGGTTCGTAAATGAAGCGTCCTATATGGTCGCGCACCAAGCCTGTTTCGCTCACATTCATGGGTTGACGGTCGAAGTCGTTGTAATAAGTATAGGCCGTATGCGTCTTGGGCAAGCGGAAACGGAATACAGTATTATCCGACAAAGAGTCGTTGTCCACCCAGAGCGAGAAACCCTCGCCCAGCGTGTAGTTGTGCGCCAAGTGATTGAAGTGGTGACTCCAATGTGCCTCATCGACGCTGATGTCGGTAATTATCCCATCGGCCAAGCGTCCTACGGCCGTTTTATCCCAAAGGCGCTGATAGACGATCGGATTGAAACGATTTTGGGGTGACGTCTCGTCATTCAATTCGGTAAAGTAATCGGCCGTATGCACGCCCTTCATGCTACGTGGCACGAAGTAATCACCCGAGTAAGTATTCTGCAGCGTAGCAGAGAGCAAATAATAACGATTGGGCACAAACGAGTGTTCTATCCACGCTTGGTGATAATTGAGCAAGGACGTACCTGCCACACCTGCCTCAGGGGCGAAATGAATGTTATTACAACAGTATTCGTCTACGTTGTCGGCCGTGATAGATTCCTCTAACACAGGGTAACGCGCAGCTTGCGAAGGGAGAATGACATCGGTACAGCAATAGGGCGAGCCCTCTGTCCAATTGTTCCACTCATTCCAATCGCTGCTATTGGCATCGCGTCGCCACGTGGTCACGTTGGGCGAAACGGTGTAAGGCGCATTATTGAGCAATTTGCCACTGGCATCGTAGAACAACATGGAGTAACGCCCCGCTGTCTTCATCGTATAGCTATGACTAAACGATCCATTCGTTTCTGAAGTGAAACGATCATCAATGTCTTGTTCCTTCATCACGATACGATAGTCAGTAGCTGAAGTGCCAACACCGCTTATCGTAAGCTTTCCGTTTTGACAGACGCGATTTAATTGTATGTCCTTAATCGTTGAGTTACACGACTCGGTGTCTTTACAGTCGGGTATGCCGTCGTTGTCTATATCGCCACGAATAAAGATGCCATAGAACTTTTGTATGTCAAGTGCCGAAACGACTCCTGCTATCGTGAGTCGTACTTCGTCATACAATTCCTTGGGTTGCATGAGTAAGAGGTTCTTCTCGCCATAGCCCGCCACATTGGCACCTAATACATTCCAATCAGTAAACTTATCGCCTGTCTTTTTGCCCTTATAATAAGTCTCAACGGTGAGCCAACCACCTACGGATGCACCTAAGGCATAGGTCTTTTGGTCGACCACAATGCCCAACTGATGACGAAAGTCGAGCGTGCGCCCCATGTTGACAGCGATAACAGAACCGCCTCCTACGTCCACCGAACTGACAATGGTCATGGCCGTTTGGAGATTACCGTCAACGAAGCAACTCAAGTTGTCGTCAACTCCCGCCACACGCACGGCACCTGCCATTTGACAAGCATTGGCATTGATTGTAGTACCCGTCGTATCGCTCAACACCACCGCACCACAACTCAAGGCATTAGCACAAGGGGAGTTAACGTCTTCAAGGAAGGCATAATAGAGCTTGAGTTTTGAAAGTCCTAAATCCAACAGGCCCGACTTCCACAGTACGACTTGATCGAACTTAATCGTTTTGGCATCTTTGTCTATCGGTTCGACACGAATGCTAAAGCGCACCTTTTGCGTCTTTGAACTGGTGCCGATACCAGCCGCAACAGCATTGCTCTCGGTGATAACGTGGCGATAAACTTCCTCACCGCCGTTGTAGCATCGTATTTGGAAAAACTCTAACACTTTGGCATCTATCACCTCGTTGTCACTCTCTACGACAAAGCCCACATTCACGGCTTGCTGCCCTTCTTTATCACCATCGAACATCAAGCCGTCTGTGCGTTTCACACCAGCTATGGCCAAGTTGTTGGCCACACCTAAACCGCCCACGTACGTTGCATAATTGCCATAATCCTTATCAAGTAGGTTCTGTCCATTCTCAAGGTTTGATATAGAGATGAGAGCTCCCGTTCCATCGGGAATGTCCTTGTCCATTAATTCATACGTACCTTGCGCTGCCTCATCAAGATTGACAAAGTCCGTTCCGCAGTGTTCCGTCTTGTCAGAATTGAACCACGTACCGACTGATAGTGTGACGAAGTCGTAACACCCATCGGCTGCGGTGGCACGGAAGGTATATTCACCCGATTCGTTCATGCCCGTTACGTAGCCAGAAGGGGTAACTTTAGCCGAAGCACCTTTAGGTTGGAGTTCGAGTGTCCACTTTACCGATAGCGAAGGATTGGAGTGGAGTTGGAAGGAGGTTTGCGTGTCACACACATTCGTATCGGGGGTAGGACGAATGTCGCAATGGTGGTCAACATCGGGTTTTTCCTTTACAAAACCATAGTAAACCAACATACCACCCAAGTCCACCTTCAGTCCGCCATAAAAGGCTATGCGCGCACCTGAGAAGTCTTGGTTGGCCAAAATCGAAACGGTTCCGTCACCGCCTGAGGCTATTCCGAGTCCGAGCACACCTGCTGAGAGCGTTTCGGTCTGTATCTTCTTGCCGTCGCGGTTATAAAGCTCTATGTTGATAGCCGAACCGAGAGTGAGGTCCAATACTGCCGCATTTTTATACTTAAAGCCCACTTCCGACCCTGCACGAAACACTTCCTGTCCCGTGTCGTGTTCACCACCAGGAGCTGTCTGTATCTTCACACCTCCCATATAGGCCAAGCCTACGATTGGAGTAAGTGCAGCACCATTCGTCAAGTCACCGTCTACCAACTTTTTTATTTCACTGCTTACTAAAGGGAAGGGAATACCCAACAGAACGGGGTTCTCGCCCGAAGCTTTCTTGATATAGGCCCCTGGGGCAGGCGTATTCTCAGCCTCGCCATATTCTTTCACACCGTTTTCAGTCAGATAGGTATTATTCTCTTTGCCCACAAAGGCATACTTTATTTTAAGTGCTGTACCCAAGTCGAGGTTGACACCGCCTGAGGGTTGCAGACAGACTTCGTCAAATATCTCCTTTGCTTTAGCCGTCAAGCAGATGCAAGCATCGTCAGAGCCAGGCACCTTGATCAGCGTCAAACTCACACCTCCGGCATTCTGACCTTCCTCTACGGGCACTGTGCTACCCAACTTGCCGTCGCGATAGAACACCAAACTCATCGCTTTCACTACATCGAGTGTCAACACACTGGCTCCCGACGAGGCCACAATGCAGAAACCAGCCTCTGTGCCCTCGCCATAATAATTGTTTTTATCGCGCACGCTCACAATCGGATTGACCGTTACGCCAACTTTGAGCACAGCGGGGAAGGTGGCATAATCGGTCAAGTCCTCATTCGTCACGTTGCCCAAACTATCGGCCCAAGTAGCTACACCGACTGCACTTACCAACTTGTTAACGTAGCACCCCCGACCGACTAAAGCTCGTCGATTGGTCAAGTAGCGCCAATTCTCCACCGTGGGTTGATTTTCATTCGGATCGCGGTCGTACCAAATGGTACGACGACCGTCTAATTGTCCGTCGGCCGTGGGCGTATCGTCTGCTCGAGTGGGAAGGGCGAACAATAGTTGGAGGATACATATATAGAGAAGAGATAAACAAATGCGTTTCATGATGATACTTTCTTATAAGTAGGTGTTCAAAATTAGTTGATATGAATTGGTGCAGTATTTCGTGCAGAAACATAGGTTGAAGAGGGAGCGTAGCGGGCTACGTGACCGATGAAACCTATGTTTCTGGGCGAAAGAATGCGCCAAGGCATATCGACTAATTCTGAACATGATTATATAAACTAATTTTGAATACCTACTTAGCAGCTATTCTAACTCCGTCTTTGAGGTGAGTGTGGAGAGTTTACCCGTAAACTGATAGCGTTGATTGCGACGCAAATAGAACGTATTGTCTACCACGTCGGGCGAGATAATGCCTGTACCCGTCTCGGCCGATGATAGTTCGCTCACTTCGATGGGAGAATTGCGGATATCATCTGAACGTACTAAACTACCTCGTATAAACGTGCGAATGGCCAATTTTGTGGCGGTTGGCAAGAGCCAAGCGGTAAGGGTGACAGTGCTGCCCACGCTGAGTCCAGTATTGACAAAGCCTACCAAGGTGTAAGTGCCATTCTTTTTTATTGTAGTGTGAATGGGATTGAAAGGCTGAAGAAAGTCGTCGTAGGTTGATAGTTTTACCGAAGTACGCGTTTCGTTGGCCAAGAGTCCTATCCATTGCAACGTACCGCTTTCGTATAGCTTATCAATCTTGAGCGTAAGTTGCACCTTTGCCATACCCCGATAAAGCACACCTGACAAGGGGTAGGTAGAACTGATGCTATCTGCAGCATTCTTTTCGTGAAAGTGTATCACCTTATTTCCCTCAACGGAGGTACATTGACCATAAAACAATTGAGGAGCGTAACACAACTGACCGCTCAAGGAATGGGTGTTGTGTGTTACAATGCTTGCTCCATTTCGGAACTCTTTCCAAGAGTCATGGGCCACGTGCGTAAGGTCTGCTTCAAATTGATCTAATGTAGTATGAGCTGCGAGGTTAAGCGTAAACAAGTTTTCTTCGCCCACATCGGCCAGCAGTTGATTGGAAAAGGGGAGGCTGCGCGTCAAACTATAGGCTAAGGCTACGACCCGATAGGCATAACCTTTCATTTTCTTCAGCTTACCATGGGCCGTGAGTCGATGATCCGAAGTAGTGGCACGACTGCACGTGACGGTTTGATCGTTAGTAGGGTCATAGACAAAGTCGGAGTCAGCATAGCCGTCGTCACTGTGATAGGACACATCTTCTTGTGTCTCTTTACAACGAAAGGCTATTATGCGTACCGTGTTGGTTTGTTCCGTCTCTGCTTCACCATCTATAGTGGGATGCATCGGGTCGGTACTCCCCGGTGGTGCAGAACGAGTCGCACGTTGTCCCAAAGTCAAGGTGATAGGTACTGTCGTTGCCTCATCAGCAGTCGCTGGCTGTAGTTCATCGTCCGAGCAGGCCGTCCATAACAGGCAGGACAATAGATATATAATGGTACGAAGTTTCATAATTTTCTAATCATAGTTTATAATCACAACAAAAGAAGGCAACCATTCGCACATTTGCACATTCGCACATTTGCACATTAACCCAAGGCGACCATTCGCACATTTGCACATTCGCACATTCGCACATTAAAAAATCTCATACTCATGGTCTTTCTCAAAATTAGGTTCAACCTCTATCACTATATCGCTTTCGGCCTCGCCCAAACTTACGGGTTCGTTCTCCTGTTTGTTGAGTACCCCAATCGTATAGAAGCAATTTGCGCGAAGCGGATAGACATAGTTGCGCGCCTTCGTCGTACCCAAAGCCACGTTATAGGTCTTATACAAAGTCGTTCCCTTATAGGCCTTGAGTTGTAAGGTGTGACTATCGGTCGCAGTCGGAGCCTCAATCGGCAGTAAGTAGCAAGCGGACAATACGCTGCCCACTTGTTTGGTCAATTGTGTGCCCGATAGAGTTGCGCCTTTTAGGGTCGCATCTGTGACGGGGAGGTCGAGCAGGCAGGTAGAGTTGGGCAAGAACTGTGTGCCGTAGTCGGCATAAGTGCCGTCCGAGGTGTCAGGCTGCTTTACGAGAGGAACGTCCGTATGTTGATTGGAATAGAGGTGGAGTTGGAGGTCGGTCACGTCGGTGGGAATGTCGGTGACGTACACTTGTACGCCCACCACGCGTCGATAAAGTTCGATTGTCACGGCATTGTTACTCGTAGGATCAACTTGTAAGGTGGCCGTTCCAGCAAAGAGTTCGGCACGTGATAAGTCAGTGGCCGTCCGTCCCATAGCTAACTGCGCCACGGCATTGCCTAAAGTCGTGCCTATAGTGACGGCATCGGGCAGGCCGTAAGCATAGGCTGCACCCTCGGTCGTATTAGTAGGGTCGTCATCTAAACCTACAGCCAAGAAGGTGTAAGTAGTTGATCCGTCAGGACTAAATTCACTGAGCGGCAAGGCATAGGCCTGTTCGGCCGTAGCTCCTACGGGCTGCGTCCACCGTACGTTGCGGCTTACGATGCAAGGCGCATCGGCCGACATTCCTTTAAATATATAGAGCTGCACATAGCTGACGTGCTGCACATTGTCCGATGAGAGCAATGTGGTGCGCATGCCATGCTGTACAGCAGTAGTTTCAAAACGAAGGGTTAGTTGTGGTGCACAATCTATCACAGGGGCGCTTTCTTCCGCACAACCCATCAACAATACAAGGCAACACATACTAACTGCAAAAAGCAAATGCTTCAGCATAAGATTGTTTATATGTCATTCGTAGCGTTTGATACGCTATCTAAAAAAGCAAAAAAGGCTGTGCTGTGCCACAAAAGTGAGTGTTTGTGCACGGCACAGCCTTTTATATTGTACTTGGGGATTATGAACTCAATAATAATAACTGAACAAGTATAATGTCATTCCCCCCAAGTTAAAAGAGTTCGCGATTAGTCACCAATCGTCATGCGGTTGATTACCTCCCAGTTATCGTTCACACGGAGGATCATGCTTTGTGACTTATCAAGTGGCTCGGGTTGGTCAGGAGTAGTAGTACCTGGATTGTTGTCGGTATTGTCCACCTTCTTACCGAGGGTGTACATATGGTTACGGAAGAAGCTGAAGTTTTGTACTGTTTCGGGTACGGTTAATGCTACTCCATCTACGCCTTGACCAGCAGGTTGGGCAGTAGCCATTTCTACCGTCCATGACTTAAGAATTTCGCCACTTGCATCGAGCAACTGCAACTCGAGGGTAGCAGCATCAGTAGCGGCGAAAGGTACGGCGAAGCCACCAGCGAAGATAGTACCCTCTTGGTAAGTCTTGTAGCCCTTAGATTCCAATGCATTGGTCCAACCTTTCTTGCCACCCTTAGTAATCAAAGCATCCTTCTCATCAAGGATACCATCATTGTTCATATCGCCTTGAGTAAACCAATCGGCTACCTTGATATTGTAAACGGTATAGGCATCGTTGTCTGCACTACCTTTGAACTTTGCGTCCTTAGTAGTTGCGGGCTCTGAACCATTGACTACGTACATGATGTCCCTGTCCGTCGTAGTAAATTTTGAGTTGAAGTTGCCATAAGTCAACTTCATGTTCTTGCTACGTGCTACCAAACGTACATCGGTAACTACCTTGTTATCTACCTTAACTGGAATAGAAGTGAAGTAACCATAGTAACCTGCTACTTGACGGTGAAGCGTTACGCTTGTGTTAATAGCTGCGTGGTTTTCAAGCAAATTAATGCTTGATTCACCTGCAAAAGCCTCTTGAGCTGCCTTGTCGTCAGGCACTTCGGCGGTGAAATTGCCAGGTACTACTTTACCCTTCGTTGCACTCTCAATGGTGTTGGTGTTGTCCTTGAAGTCTGCTGCGGTGTAACCTACGGCAGTGATGGTGTATTCACCTGCATTCAAACGATCAGCGCCTTCAAGTTTCAACGTACACTCACGGCCGTGACCATTGTCCGTATAAATGCTTGACACTTTGTCTGTATTCCAATTGGGAATGACCTTTTGATAAACCACTGCGTTCGTTGCCTTATTGCGAATAACTACGGCTACGTTTTCAATGTTCTGAGCAGGCTCTTCGCTATTCAGGTCACGGCTACGCGTTGACTTGTCACCTGTGCTGGCTACAGCAATCTTAATCGTCTGTACGTCGTTGTCGGCAGGAGATACAATGTCGTCACTGCTACAAGCTGCCAATGACATCATACCTGCCAAGACAGCAACACTCATGAAATACTTTTTCATAATGCTACGTGTTTAAAGGGTAAGCGTGAGGAGTAAACCCGACAGTAAGGGATTACACAAGCACTTTCTTTTGAGCCAAGGTCATTGCTCTTCAGGTTTGCCCAAAGTTATATTTATGTTAGTTTGTTTCTAATAATTCGGTTTCTTGTTTTGAGGTTATGAGATTATAAAGTTACACCACGTTAATGTTAATCATCAACTCTACTAACCTTATAACCCCGTTTTACACGCCCCTATTATAGAGTGCTACTCGATCACCATATTATTAATCACCTCCCAATCATCATTGACGCGCACGTAGATGTCGTAATCTTGTTTTTCGACAACGTAGACGTAGCGCAAGGCGGTAATTGTGTTACGATAGAGTGTGGTAATGACGGGACGCGGTGTGAGTTGCGGAATTTCATTGCCTTGTTTGTCATAAATGCGTATAGTGACCGTTGTTTTGTCCTTCCCCACACTGGGAGGCAATACGGTATAAGTGGTTACGCCCGTGTGTGACGAGAAACGGCTACGGTTGCCAGTTTGCATCTCGCCGTCGTATGCAAAACTTTTGTCACACTCTTCATAGAGTCCCGTCTCCTTCTTCTGCGACGACGAGGCTTCCCATGCTTCAGGAAGTCCTTCTATACTGATGTCGAGTTTGCTCTTTATACGCCGCAAGAGCAAAGTGTGGTCGGCATGACGTGCATCATAGGTCAAAGTGTCGTGTACCAAGTAGGGATCTTCCGCAGGATCGTCAAGATTGGTCAGTTCAGGAAATTCTAATCCTTCGGGCATACTCCCCCACACACTCACCACATAACGACCAAAGGGCAACGTGTCGGGCAAGGCAATGTCATCGCGTTGGCGGTCGGTGGGAGCGAGATAAGCAGCTCGCTCGGCCACGACCTGTCCCGTTTCGGCATTGGTCACGCACCACGAGAGGGTGCTAACATACGTTGACAGAGGACCATTGGTTGGTCGCAACGACTCGGTAGCGAATACGGCAGCATTGGAGTAGTTATAGTCTTTTATGCCTACGTGGAGCGTCAAGGCTGGACATGCAGGCAGGTCGTCATATACGCACGCCGTGAGTAGCAGCAAAGAACTAATGAGACTGAGCGCAATGGTAAAAAAGAGTTTCATGTATGCGCTTGATTGGTTCAATACATATACAATTATACGAGTTACGCCTCCCCCGTCAACGACTTTCGAAAGGGGGACAATGGGGACTGAACTCAAAGCGCACGCGTCAAATTCTTACAACGCGTCTAAACTCGTTTAATTGAGCAATAAATTCAAGATGAAAAAACCAAACATGTGTAGGAAGTACTTTCTTAATATCGGTGTCTTGACTTCCCAACGGTTTGAGTAGAAGAAAACGTAAAGTAGAAGTAAGCTTACGCCAAAGGTACGTCTACCGATACATGGCGTAGAGCAAAAGATTTACAAAATGTTTTGACCCACTTGAGGTGTTGCGTGATGATGTGCAATACGCGTATATTTTGTGTTGCGTTTAAATTTTAGTTGAATGCGTATGTATGTAACCATTCGCTTTACACCTCAAAATTTAATCGTCAAGTGGCCTTTCAGCCTTAATTTGTCTGCAAAATTAATAAGTTCCTTAAAATCCCCCCCCTGTAAGGTTAAGAAATATTAAATACTGGCGATATTAGCTACTTTTCGGGAAAGAAGTGACAATAAAAAGAAAGATTAGTGTGTGTGTGAGGGGGGAGAAAAGAGACTTTCTAATCGCAGTTTAACGTCTCTAATCCCTCAAAAAAAGCGTGCCTTATTGCTCATACAGAACAATAAAGCACGCATTATATATATATATGGGTGGTTCTAAAAATCAGAATTATTAGAACCACCCATATGTGTGTTGAGAATTAGAAAATTACTTCAACACGCCTAATTCCTTACCTACCTTAATGAAGGCTGCAATACACTTGTCGAGGTGTTCACGCTCGTGACCAGCTGAGATCTGTACACGAATACGAGCTTGATCCTTCGGCACTACGGGATAATAGAAGCCTGTTACGTAAATGCCTTCTTCTTGCAACTTGGCAGCGTAGACTTGTGACAACTTAGCGTCGTAGAGCATGACAGCGCAAATGGCACTCTGAGTAGGTTTGATGTCGAAACCTGCAGCCATCATCTTGTCGCGGAAGTAGTTAACGTTCTCAACCAACTTGTCGTGAATAGCATTGCTCTCATCGAGCATCTTAAACGTTTCGAGCGCGGCACCTACAATAGCAGGAGCTACTGAGTTAGAGAAGAGGTAAGGACGTGAGCGCTGACGCAACATGTCGATAATCTCCTTACGACCGGTAGTGAAACCACCCATAGCGCCACCAAAGGCCTTACCAAGTGTGCCAGTGTAGATATCGACACGACCATAAGTATTGAAGAACTCACTCACACCACGACCCGTAGGACCTACAACGCCTGCTGAGTGGCTTTCGTCTACCATAACGAGGGCATCGTACTTCTCAGCTAAGTCGCAAATCTTGTCAATCGGAGCTACATTGCCGTCCATTGAGAATACACCGTCAGTTACGATGATGCGGAAGCGTTGCTCTTGGGCTGCCTGAAGTTGACGTTCGAGGTCCTCCATATCAGCATTCGCATAACGATAACGCTTTGCCTTGCAGAGACGTACACCGTCAATGATTGAAGCGTGATTCAAAGCATCAGAAATGATTGCATCGTCAGCAGTCAAAAGAGGCTCAAATACACCACCATTCGCATCGAAGCAAGCAGCATATAAAATAGTATCCTCAGTCTTGAAGAATTTAGAAATGGCCTGCTCCAATTCCTTGTGTACATCTTGCGTACCGCAGATAAAGCGAACGCTTGACATACCATAGCCGCGACGATCCATCATGTCCTTTGCAGCTTGAATCAAGCGAGGATTGTTTGAAAGACCCAAGTAGTTGTTGGCGCAGAAGTTCAACACTTCTTGGCCCTTTACTTGAATAGCAGCCTGCTGAGGGCCTTCAATCAAACGTTCCTCCTTATAGAGGCCTGCTTCTTTAATATTATTCAGCTCTTGCTGAAGATGTTCTTGAAATTTACCGTACATTGTGTGTATGATTTATAATAAGGTTACTTGTCTAAAAATTAGGACAATGCAAAGGAACAGATTTTTTTTTAAAAATAACAGTGTACAAGTTATAAATATCAAAAAAAGATTGCACCTTTGCAACGCATTTTGACGACTGCGCTAAACAAGAACTTTCGTAGCCTGTCAATAAATGTATCAAACGACACATCTAACAAATACGTGCCAACTTCTTTGCGCCCTTTATATACTATATATATAAGGACTAACTTACTTGTTAACTCGTCACCCCGTTAACTCGTCAACTTGTTAACTCGTCAACTAAAAGAAAGCACGTACAAACCTCTTTTCATACACACGATGAAGAATATTTTGGTGATTGGTGCTACAGGACAGATTGGTTCTGAGCTTACCATGAAGTTGCGCGGCATTTACGGCAACGATCACGTAGTTTGTGGTTACATTCCCAGCGCTGCCCCTCAAGGAGCATTGGCTGAGAGTGGTCCCGCCGAGATTTGCGATGTTACCAACGGTGAACAAATCGCTGAAGTGGTATTGAAGCATAAGGTTGACGCTATCTACAACCTTGCCGCCTTGTTGAGCGTAGTGGCTGAAGGCCGTCCGCAGTTGGCATGGAAGATTGGTATTGACGGACTTTGGAACGTGCTCGAAGTAGCTCGTGAACATGGATGCTCTGTATTCACCCCCAGCTCTATCGGTTCGTTTGGTCCTGAGACGCCTCCCGACCATGTACCTCAAGACACGATTCAGCGTCCACGTACTATCTATGGCGTATCAAAGGTTACTACCGAATTACTCTCTGACTACTACTACCGCAAGTATGGTGTCGACACACGTGCCGTACGTTTCCCAGGCTTGATCTCATACGTTACACTCCCTGGCGGTGGCACTACCGACTACGCTTGCGACATTTACTACTCTGCCGTTCGTGGTGAAAAGTTCATTTGTCCAATTGCTAAGGGCACTTACATGGACATGATGTACATGCCTGATGCTCTTCGCGCTGCCGTAGAATTGATGGAGGCTGACCCTTCTCGCCTTATCCACCGCAACGCCTTCAACATCGCTGCCATGAGCTTCGACCCCGAAGGCGTACTCGCTGCCATTCGTAAGTACAAACCTAACTTCGAAATGGAGTATCAGGTTGACCCCTTGAAGCAAACCAACGCTGACTCTTGGCCTAACAGCCTCGACGACATCTGCGCTCGCCAAGAGTGGGATTGGAAACCTGAATACGACCTCGACCGCATGACGGTGGATATGTTGCAAAAGTTGGAAGAGAAACTGAAATAAACACCAACTCCGCTAAACGCATCAACGCGAATGTTCGCCAACGCGAACGTTCGCGTTTTTTTGAAAACGCTGACGAGACATTAATGGGTGGTTCTAATAATTCTGAAATAGGGATTTGTGCGCTATCGGAAGTGTATTTTTGAAAGTTTGTGAGGGAGCATAGCGGGCTATGTGACCGAACAAACTTTCAAAAAGACACTTTCGAGAGCGTACAAATCACATTTCAGAATAGCAGAACGCTAAAAACAGAATTTTTAGAACCACCCTAATATCTTCACATTACGTTTGGCTTTAAGTATTAACGTCTCATTCATCGTCCGTTCATCTCTTCTTTAATCTATCCGTTAATCTTTTCCGTTAATCTTCTCGCTTATGATATCGACTGAAACGCTAACGCACAATGCTATTGACGTTTTGAAAGCGTTGATACGTATTCCTTCTATTAGTCGTGATGAGGAGGCCGCAGCCGACTTTATATTCAACTACCTTACAGCACAAGGCGCACACCCCAAGCGCCACCACAACAACGTGTGGTGCGAACAATCAGTGCCAAAAGGCAACCACCCTACCCTACTGCTCAATGCACACATCGACACGGTAAAGCCTGCTGCTTCATGGGTGCACGACCCTTTCACGCCTACCATTGAGAACGACCGCCTTTATGGACTCGGCAGCAACGACTGTGGCGGCGGATTGGTAACGCTGATGCAAGTGTTTTTGGCCTTAAAGGACGATGCTACGCTCCCCTATCACCTCATCTTTCTGGCCTCAGCCGAAGAAGAAGTATCGGGCAAGAACGGCATAGAGTCTGTACTTCCCTTATTGCCTCCCATCGATGTAGCTATCGTGGGCGAGCCGACTGGCATGCAACCTGCCGTAGCCGAGAAGGGACTTATGGTTCTTGACTGCACTACGCACGGCCGTTCGGGCCACGCAGCACGTAACGAAGGAGTGAATGCCATTTATAAAGCCCTACCTTGCATCGAATGGTTCCGCACCTATCAGTTTGAGCAACAGACAGACTTATTAGGTCCCGTCAAGATGTCCGTTACCATGGTGAATGCAGGCACACAGCACAATGTTGTGCCCGACACGTGTCAGTTTGTAGTCGACGTGCGCGCCAACGAATGTTACACCAACGAAGAGCTTTTAAGCATTATCCGTCAACACCTACCCGACTGCGACATCATGCCTCGTTCTACACGCTTGCACTCCTCACACATCGACATCAGCCACCCCATTGTACAAGCCGCCATTGCCGAAGGTCGAACTCCCTTCGGTTCGCCCACGCTAAGTGATCAAGCCCTCATGCGCTTCCCCTCATTCAAAATGGGCCCAGGTGACTCTGCCCGCTCTCACACTGCCGAAGAGTTCATCACCCTCAGCGAAATACGTGAGGCTACAGAAATGTACATTAAAATTTTATCTGCCTAATTGGGGGGCGGGTTTGTAACCCGCCCCCCAATTAGGCAGATAAATTGTAAAACAGTTATGCACCACGAACGCAAACTAACCTGGGGGCGACGCGTCCCCGCGTCGGCATTTGTTAGT
>ERZ1026894.1316-NODE-1316-length-14905-cov-14.583502_pt1 | contig 14905 bp, 8 predicted proteins | sample MGYA00380177_ERZ1026894 | MGnify/ENA primary metagenome ERZ1026894 (study PRJEB33269, sample SAMEA4719813) | human gut metagenome | biome: human-associated habitat; feature: organic feature; material: feces | place: Cameroon | collected 2013-10 ... | reverse complement strand
TTAAAATACTCTTCGAGCTCAGTTTCGGCGCTGGCTTCTGAGTTTGGCAGGTCTTTGATGATGGAGCCTTTCTCCATGAGGGCGATGCGAGAGCTGATGTCGATGGTGTGCTGGAGGTTGTGGCTGGAGATGAGGATGGTGGCGCCAGTCTGCTTGTTGTAGTCTACGAGCAGGCGCTTGAGTGTGTTTTGGCTACTTGGGTCGAGGAAGTTGAAAGGCTCGTCGAGGATGAGGAGCTGCGGCTGATTGATAAGAGCCGAGATGATTCCTATCTTCTGCTTGTTTCCTGCGCTAAAGTCGCGTATCAGCTTCTTCTGATTCATTATTTCGCCAGCCATGAGGGTTTCTACATATTTCAGGCGGTCGGCAAGAGTGTCCTTGTCGATATCGTTGACCTTGGCAATAAACTCGAAATATTCTTCGGGCGTGAGGAAGTCGATGAGGAAACCCTCGTCGATATAAGCGCCCGTGATGGTTTTCCAATCCTCGTTTTCGGTTGGGTCGATGCCGTTTAGCGTGAGGTTGCCCTCGTCGGCCTTTACCAAGTCGAGTAGGAGGCGGAATAGGGTGGTTTTACCCGCTCCGTTGTTGCCCACGAGTCCGAGCAAGTCGCCATCATGGATGGTGAACGAAGGGATGTCGACGGCAGTCTTGTCGCCAAAGATTTTCTTGAGAGATGATATTTGGATATTCATGATATGTATGGGTAAAAGTAAAAGGGTGTACCAAAAGGCGTACAGTTAGCACCTTTTGATACACCCTAATGTATGTATGGGAAGAGGATTAGAGACCTCTGCCGTGGCAATTCTTAAACTTCTTGCCTGAGCCACATGGGCATGGGTCGTTAGGACGAGGCATCTTTTCTTTTACGATAGGCTGAGTGTGATGAGCAGCTTCGCCACGAGTGTCGGTAGCTGCAGCCTGGCGCTGAGCCTCTGCGCTCTCGTCGAGGTCTTGCTTAGACTCTACGTATTGCTGCTGCTGAGGACGCTCAGGTTCAGCCTCCTGCACCTCCTGCTGCTGAATTTCAGGAATCTGACCACGCATCAATACGCTTGCTGAGCGGTCGTTCATATCGTTGATCATCTCGTCCCAAAGCTTAGCGCTCTCGAGTTTGAAGATGAGCAAAGGATCCTTCTGCTCGTAAGACGCATTCTGAACGCTATGGCGGAGCTCGTCGAGCTGACGAAGATTCTCCTTCCAGTTGTCGTCGATGATGTGGAGCAATACGGTCTTTTCAAACTCCTTGACGATGTTCTTAGCCTGGTTTTCGTAAGCCTCCTTGAGGTTGCAACGAAGCTGGATGATGTGGCGACCATCTGTGATAGGCACCATGATGAATTCGAATCTGTCGCCCTGGGTTTCGTAAACCTCCTTGATAACAGGGTAGGCAACAGCCTGGATTCTATCTGTCTTGCGCTTGAAAGCCTCCATGGCAGCCTGGAATGCCGACTCTTCGAGTTCGTTCTTGGCTGTGGTGTTGTAGTCTTGCTCAGAGAATGGAATCTCCATAGCGAGCACCTTGAGGAATTGCTCCTTGGCACCCTGGTAGTCGTTGTTTTCGATGATAGAAACGCAACGGTCCCAGATGATGTTGGCAATATCCATGCCAATACGTTCGCCCATGAGAGCGTGGCGACGCTTCTCGTAGATTACGGTACGCTGCTTGTTCATCACGTCGTCGTATTCGAGCAAGTGCTTACGGATACCGAAGTTGTTTTCCTCGACCTTCTTCTGAGCTCTTTCGATGCTCTTTGAAATCATCGGACTCTCGATACGCTCGCCTTCCTCGAAGCCGAGGCGGTCCATGACTCTTGCAATACGCTCGGATGCGAACAGACGCATGAGCTTATCTTCGAGCGAAACATAGAATACAGAAGAACCTGGGTCGCCCTGACGTCCGGCACGTCCACGAAGCTGACGGTCTACACGACGGCTCTCGTGGCGCTCGGTACCGATGATGGCAAGACCGCCTGCAGCCTTAACCTCAGGCGAGAGCTTGATATCGGTACCACGACCTGCCATGTTGGTGGCGATGGTTACGGCACCCAAGCCATTAATGCTTTGACCAGCCTTGGCTACGATGTCAGCCTCCTTCTGGTGCAACTTGGCGTTCAATACCTGATGAGGAATATTGCGCATGTTGAGCATCTTGCTCAAGAGTTCGGAAATCTCTACGCTTGTGGTACCAACCAATACTGGGCGGCCTGCGTTGCGCATAGCTTCTACCTCTTCGATTACGGCTTTATATTTTTCGCGTGCTGTCTTGTAAACACGGTCGTCGAGGTCGTGGCGAGCGATAGGGCGGTTGGTAGGAATCTCTACGACATCGAGTTTGTAGATGTCCCAGAATTCGCCAGCCTCTGTGCTTGCGGTACCGGTCATACCCGCCAACTTGTGGTACATACGGAAATAGTTCTGAAGGGTGATGGTAGCGAAGGTCTGAGTGGCAGCCTCGATATGCACATGCTCCTTAGCCTCGATAGCCTGATGCAAGCCGTCGCTCCAACGACGACCATCCATGATACGGCCAGTCTGCTCGTCGACAATCTTTACCTCGCCATCCATAACGACATATTCGTCGTCTTTGTTGAACATGGTGTAAGCCTTGAGCAACTGCTGGAGAGTGTGCACACGCTCGCTCTGCACGCCATAATAAGCCAAGAGCTCATCCTTCTTCTGAAGTTTCTCCTCGTCGCTAAGAGCGGTCTCGTTTTCGAGAGCCGACATCTGAGAGGTGATATCAGGCAACACGAAGAGGTCTTTATCGTTGACCTGCTTAGCCAACCAGTCGGTACCCTTGTCGGTAAGGTCGCACGACTTCTGCTTCTCGTCGACAACGAAGTAGAGAGGCTCAACAGCCTCAGGCATACGACGGTTGTTGTTCTCCATGTAAATCTCCTCGGTTTTGAGCATACCAGCCTTGATACCTTCTTCAGAGAGATACTTGATGAGAGGTTTGTTTTTAGGCAAACACTTGTATGAACGATATAGCGAGAGGAAGCCCTCGTCTTGTAGTTTCTGGTCGTTGTTCTTTGTGCCCTCAGAAATCTTCTGCTTAGCGTCAGCAAGGAATTCGGTAGCCAACTTGCGCTGCACTTCATACAAGCGCTCTACCAAAGGCTGATACTGCTCGAACATCTGGTCGTCGCCCTTAGGGATAGGACCAGAGATGATAAGAGGAGTACGAGCATCGTCGATAAGCACAGAGTCGACCTCATCGACGATAGCATAGTTGTGGCGGCGCTGCACAAGGTCGGCAGGCGACATGGCCATGTTGTCGCGAAGATAGTCGAAACCAAACTCGTTGTTGGTACCGAATGTGATGTCGGCACGATAAGCCTTGCGACGCTCAGGAGAATTAGGACGATGCTTGTCGATACAGTCGACAGAAAGACCGTTGAACATATAGAGAGGTCCCATCCACTCAGAGTCACGCTTAGCCAAATAGTCGTTGACAGTTACCACGTGAACACCATTACCTGTGAGGGCGTTGAGGAATACAGGGAGAGTAGCCACGAGAGTCTTACCCTCACCAGTAGCCATTTCGGCAATCTTACCTTGATGGAGCACGGTACCACCAAAGATCTGAACGTCGTAGTGAACCATTTCCCACTTGAGGTCGTTGCCACCAGCAGTCCAATGATTATGGTAGATAGCCTTGTCGCCATCGATAGTGATAAAGTCGTTCTTTGGATTTGCAGCCAATTCGCGGTCGAAGTCGGTAGCTGTAACAACAGTCTCTTCGTTTTCTGCGAAACGACGTGCGGTATCTTTCACGATGCTAAATGCCACAGGCATAACCTCGTCGAGAGCTTTCTCGTAGATATCCAAAACCTCTTTGTCGAGCTTGTCAATCTTAGCAAAGATATCTTCGCGCTCGTCGATAGGAGTGTCTTCGATTTTAGCCTTTAGCTCGTCAATCTGAGCCTTCTGCTCATTAGCTGAGTTTTGGATGTAGGCCTGAATCTCCTTAGTCTTAGCACGCAACTCGTCGTTGGTGAGTTTTTGTATTTCTGGATAAGCAGCCTTCACCTTTTCAACGAGAGGCTTGATCAGTTTCATGTCACGGCTTGATTTGTCGCCAAACAATGACTTTAAGATTTGATTGAAGTTCATTATATTGTATTTTTTTTGTTTTCTTGAATTATGATAATAGATATATTGGGTGCAAATTTACAAATAAAAATTGTTAATATGCACTCTTTTAAGATATTTATCAACGTCGTTGCCCTAAAATGAGGGTGAGAAGAGGGTGATGGATTAGAACAAAGGCGCCGCAGAGCAGGCATTAGGCGCTCTGATGCGTATGCTTTTGGCTATGGTTGGCGCAATTCGGTCGACCGTAACCTGCGTATTTATGCGTTGAGGTTTTGTTCCGGCTCCATAAATAATGATAGGGAACGGAACAAAGCCTGCGCGGCTTGTATATGTTTCTTGTGTATCTTCGTTGAGGAGTTTCCATCCTGGCTTAACCTCGATAGTGATGTCGCCATTAAGGTTAGGATTGAAACCATTTCTGATTTTCAAGATGTCGTTGTTGCCAGCCAACAATCGGTCGGTAGTATACACGTCGCTAACTCCTGCGCTAAGCACGAGGAATTCTTGCGAACGGCTAAGTACGTCGTTTAGGCTCAACTTCTTTTGCTCTATGAGCTTGTGGTTGAGATAAATCTGATTGTGGTAGCAAGCTTCGGCATAGCGTCCCTGACCGTAGATGGCACTAAGGTACATGTTCAGCAGGTTGGCTGTACGATTGATATAGAAGGTGCCTGTAGGAATGCGGTATTTCGAGAGGTCGGTAGCCGTTTCTTCAGCATATCCTGTGCTCGTAATCACGAACAAGGTATGCTCCAAGCCCACCTCCTTTTCTATGCCCGAGATTAGTCGGCCGAGAGTGCTGTCGAGTTGGCGGTATACACTCTCCATCTCGGTTTTCCAATTGATGGTAGGTTGCCCGTCATCCTTGGTTGCCGAGAGTGTGATGCTGATGATGTCGGAAACGTCGTCTTTGCCCATGGCAGCCGACTTTATAGCCTGCAACGATAAGTCGACCACGGCATCGTTGCTGTTGGTCTTGCTGTTTGATGTAGGCGAAGTGATTGAGGTATACGCCTTAAACCATGCAGGTGGAGTGGCGCTATAGTAAGTAGATGTGCGCCATTTGCCCGTCTTTGCGTCTATCCACATGGCTGCATCAGCCGCATGGCCAGCCGAAAGAATAGCACATTCTGGAGCTGCTGCTACAGAATAGACTATAGCAGAACCGTTGGTATTTATCTTTAGCTCGTCGCCTATAGTAGAGGTAGAGAGCTTAGATGGCGAAAGATAATGAGTGTGGTCTTCGATACAGAAAACGGGGCGTAGAGTTTGGCGATCGAGCCATTTTGTGGAAACTATGCCGTGATAATAGGGTGGGGTACCAGTAGAAAGAGTTGCCAAAGCCGAAGCTTTGTCTACAGGTGCATAAGGATAGCTTGCCGCATCGTAGACCGTGCTTTGCTCCATGAGCTTACGTAGTCCGTCTTTGCCATAAAAAGGAGCAAAGGCTTCCATATAGTCGGAGCGCAATTGGTCGATAGCGATATTTACAACGAGACGTGGTGCAAGCTGGAAAGCCTGCATCTCGGTTGCTGTCAGGGCTGCTATTATGATGGCTAAATATCTATTCATTAATATTTTTATAGGGGGTGCTTCTGATAGTTAATTATTGTTTGATGGGGCGTTGCTTTATAGCGTGCTTCTTTAAGCAGAATATTACTATCGTGTATCTTACAAGCAAAGATAATGCCAAAATTCTAATACCCTCGGCATAATCTTGGAATAATCCGCATAATATGCCCAGGAAGAGGCATAAAACGTATGTTTTGTGCCACCATGTCAGCATTCCCTTGCGTTGCTTCATCACCATAGGAATCGCCATGAAGAGAGCGATAGGGTTGAGAATCAGGATTTGGAAATTGATGTTGACGGTAGGATGCTTCGAGAATATCATCATGAAGAGTATCATTCCTGTCAATCCTATCACGGGCATGAGGATGGCATCCGTGAGCCATAAGTTCTTGCTCCAAAAGTATTCTATGAGGCTTACACCTATTATAATAATAGCGATGACGATTGCCAAAGCTCGTGGCGAAGGCAAGGAATCGGGGGCGGCAGAATCCGCTACGTATTTCGGAATGATGTATTCCTCGTGGCTTACGAGCTTTCTTGGCGAAGCGTTGTTGGCGCCAATTGTGGCGTTGTTGGCTTCGTCGGTATTAGCCTCGATAGTGGCGTTGCTGAAATCGCGCTCAAGATTTTCGGGCAAGAATTGTTGCTCGCTTATGTTGGTAGGCAGGTCGGCCTGTATGCCAAGCAATAGGTCGTTGCCAAATTGCGACCATCTGTTATTAAAGGTCTTAGAGTGGCAAAGCTCTCGAAAAGATGGATAATCGCTTGTGGCGGAATTGTATTTTATCTTTCCATCAATATTTGCGGCTATAAGGTCGCGAGCCTTTGTTGTACAGTTGTTGTAAAAGAAGTTATATCTGTAAGTTACGTTCTCGGGGCTATAGTTTCGGTCGATGGCTTGAAGCAAGGCAGATTTCTCCTTTGATGTAAGATTTAATGTTTGCTCAAACACCCATCTTTGCTCATATTCGTATTCAGCCTTGAAGTCGTCGAACGTGGTTATTCCCATCTGATAGTCGGTAAGGCCGAGAACGAAGCGAGGAATAAAATATTTCTGCTTGAACGAGAACATTCCGTAGTTTACCACAATATCCATCCCGCGAGATGGTTGGCAAACCCTGATGGCAGTATGTCCGAACAACGAATAAACTTCGTTGCCTGGTCCACAAGTAAGAAGGCTCACCTCAACATCATCCATATTGCTGATGATGGAGTCTGCGGTTTGTCCCTTGGCGTTGGTAGTTAATAATACAAAAAACACCAACGATATAATCCTTAAAATGCGTCTAAATCGTTTCACGATGCAAAAATAACTTATATTTCCGACTTATCGTGCTATTATTTCGATTTTTTTCAATACTTTTGCATTCAAATTCCAAAATACGAGTACATATTATATATAATAATGAGAAAACTTCTAAGCATGGCCGTATTGATGGCGGCTGCTACCAACACACTTGCACAAAGTGGCACAAACTCTCCTTATAGCCAACTTGGCTTAGGTCAATTGTCGGAACAGGCGAGTGGCTTCAATAGAGGTATGAACGGATTGGCTTATGGTTTCCATGAGCATAATCAGATAAATCATATCAACCCTGCATCTTATTCCCAACTGGATAGCCTTACCTTTATCTTTGATATGGGTATGTCGGGACAGAAGACAAACTTTAAAGAGGGTGGACGAAAGATTAATGCCAATAATGCCGACTTTGAATATGCTGTTGCAGGATTTCGAGCTTTCAAGCATTTGGGCGTGAGCTTCGGTATTCTTCCTTATACAAATGTAGGCTACAACTATTCCGTTAGTCAGAATCTTGATGCTACAGGTAGTCTGTCTGCGCTCAATACATATAGTGGTACGGGCGGTCTGCATCTTGTTTATCTTGGCGCAGGATGGGAACCGGTAAAGGGCTTCTCTATTGGTGCTAATGTTGGATATATGTGGGGTAACTATACACGAACCGTTGTGAATAGCTACACAAATTCTTATGCCAACTCACTTACCAAACGATATACAGCCGAGGTGAGAAACTATAAGCTCGACTTTGGTGCGCAATATACCACACGATTGAGCAAGAAAGATGAGTTGACCGTGGGCGTAACCTATTCTTTGGGCCACGATATCGGAGGCAACCCTATGCTTGAGATTGTATCTACAAACTCGCAGACGGGCGTGGCTGATACTACCAGCTATCCTTCGGCAGGACAGAAGAACATGAAATTGGCTATTCCTCATAGCATAGGAGCTGGTTTTATGTACAACCATAATAATAAGTTGAAGATTGGCTTCGACTATAATCTGCAGAAATGGGCTTCGGTAAGTTTCCCTGTATATAAAGCCGACGCCACACCAGAGCAGTCGTATGTGATGAACGATAACGCATTTAAAGACCGCCATAAGTTTACACTCGGTACCGAGATTTGTCCAGAGGAAGATAGCCGCTCGTTTATCAAGCGCATCAAATATCGTGCAGGAGTGTCGTACGTTACACCTTATCTTAACGTAGATGGTGGCGACGGACCAAAAGAACTTAGCGCAAGCTTTGGTTTCGGTATTCCTATTATGAACTCATATAATAGTAGGTCTATCCTTAACATCAGCGCCCAATGGGTGAACTTGAAGTGCAACCGATTCGTTACCGAGAATACTTTCCGTATCAACATAGGTCTGACATTCAATGAACGTTGGTTTGCTAAGTGGAAAGTGGAATAATATAACCATGTTGAAACCGATAAAATCTATTTCGATAATAATGATAATGCTCCTTACGTTTGTTGCATCATGCGACGAGCGTAAGGAGCATATTGCTTCTGCCATTCGTGATCGCGACTCCGTGTCGATGATGACGAGCTATGGCGTAAACACTCTTATCTCAGACTCGGGCGTGATAAAATATCGTATCGTGGCTGAGCGTTGGGATGTGAATATTGTGAAGAACCCTTCGCGTTGGACTTTCGATAAAGGATTATTTCTGGAGCAGTTTGACGAGAAATTCCATGTGGAGTCGTATATCCAATGCGACACAGCTTACTATTACGACCAGTTGCGATTGTGGGAGTTGCGCTCGCGTGTACGCATTCTCACAAAGTCGGGTATTCGCTTCACGAGCGAACAGCTATTTTGGGACGAACGTAGCCATGAGCTTTATTCAAACGTGTTCTCGCATCTGGTAACTCCTGAACGCGAACTCCAAGGATCATATTTCCGTAGCAACGAGAATATGACCAAATATTATGTCAGCAATTCTAAGGGCTCGTTCGAGAAGAGCGACTTTGATGGCGGAGCTTCGTCGGAGCCTGATAGCGTGAAACAAAATCAAGACTCTATACTTAAGGCTCAACGACCTCAAGCTTTGCCACAACGCAAAAACACAACAATACCATTAATGCATTAATCATGGAAACAACTATAGATTTACCTTTAGTCATAGGAATACTCGTAACCATGGCTTTCTCTGCCTTCTTTTCAGGAATGGAGATTGCCTTTGTGGCAAGCAACAGAATGCTTGCGGAGATGGATAAAGAGCGCAACGCCTTGTCGCAACGCTTGATTTCCTTCTTCTATCGTCATCCTAATGGCTTTGTTTCTACGATGCTCGTGGGCAACAATATCGTGCTCGTAATCTATGGTATCTTGATAGCTCGCTTCTTCGACAATACCATCTTCCGTGGTGCCGATCCAGCCTTCACGGTTCCTGCCGACACCATTCTCTCAACGCTCATCGTGTTGTTCACGGGAGAATTTCTACCCAAGACCTTGTTTAAGAGCAGCCCAAACCGTCTGCTGTCGTTCTTTGCGCCTATGGCATACGTATTCTATGTTGTGCTTTGGCCAATAAGCAAATTCTCTACTTTCTTGTCGAAGATGCTTCTTAGAATGGTTGGCATAAAAATGCAGAAACAAACCGACGACGAGGGATTCACAAAGGTAGACCTCGACTATCTTGTGCAATCGAGCATCGATAATGCAAAGAATGAAGAAGATATCGACGACGAGGTGAAGATATTCCAAAACGCTCTTGACTTCTCAGATACCAAGGTGCGCGACTGCATGATTCCGCGTACCGAGATAAATGCCGTAGACATGGATACCTGCAACCTGCAGCAGCTGGAGCAGATGTTTATAGAGAGCGGCAATTCGAAGATTATCGTATACCAAGGCGACATCGACCATGTGGTGGGCTATATTCATAGTTCCGAGATGTTCCGTTGCCCAGACGACTGGAAACAGAAGATTCTAAAAATACCTTTTGTGCCTGAAACTATGGCTGCTCAGAAGCTCATGAAACTATTCATGCAGCAGAAGAAATCGTTGGCTATTGTGGTCGACGAATTTGGTGGTACAAGCGGATTGGTATCGCTCGAAGATATCGTGGAAGAAATCTTTGGCGACATCGAAGACGAACATGATAGCACCAAGTATACAGCCGTACAGACAGAAGACCATGAGTATATTCTCTCCGCACGTTTGGAGATTGATAAGGTAAACGAACTCTTCGACCTCGACCTACCGGAGAGCGACGACTATATGACGCTCGGAGGTATGATTCTGCACTATTATCAAAGCTTCCCTAAGCTCAACGAGGTGGTGACAATAGGCAAGTATGAGTTCAAGATATTGAAGAATACTATGACCAAAATAGAGCTCGTGAAGCTGAAAATACTAAGCTAATAGCTAAATATCGTAACAAAAACCACTAACACAATAATTTTTCAAACAAAATATTCACTTATTTAATAAATAATTAGTATTTTTGTAGGCATTTTGTGAATAAAAGAATAAAACAAATAAAATAAAACAATTAAAAGTAATGGCAGCATTAGGAAAAATTAGAAGCAAAGGCATGATTCTGATATGCATTATCGGACTTGGCCTTTTTGCATTCATTGCCGAAGAGTTCTTCCGTTCTTGTGAATCTACTCAGAACGAACAAAGACAGCAAGTAGGCGAAGTGTTGGGCGAGAAAATCAATATGATGGATTTCTCTAAGCTCGTAGATGAAGTTTCTGAGGCTATGAAGCTTCAGGGTCAGGACAACCTTAATGAAGCTCAGCTCTCGCAGCTTCGTGATGGTGTTTGGCAGACTATGGTTCAGTACAAGGTTATCGCTAACGAGTGCGAAAAGCTTGGTCTTACCGTAACAGACGAGGAGATGCAGGACATCCTTCGCCAGGGTACTAACCAGATGCTTCTTTCTACACCTTTCGTAAACCGTCAGACAGGACGTTTCGACGTTAATACTTTGCAGCAGTTCTTGGCTCAGTACAAGACTCAGAAGGGTACAAACCCTCAGGCTGCTCAGCAGATGGAGTCTATCTATAAGTATTGGACTTATATCGAGAAGACTCTCCGTCAGCAGACTCTCATCCAGAAGTATCAGTCGCTTCTCGCTCATTGCTTGCTCTCTAACCCTGTAGAGGCTAAGATGGCATTCAACGACGCTAACGAGGAGGCTCAGATTGAACTTGCTGCTTTCCCATATAGCGCAATCCAGGACGACAAGGTACAGGTTACCGAGAGCGACCTCAAGGCTAAGTATGAGGAAATGAAGCCACGCTTCGAACAGTATGTAGAGAGCCGCGATATCAAGTATATCGATATCCAGGTTAAGGCTTCTCCTGCCGACCGTGTAGCTATTCAGAAGGAGTTCAAGGGATATGCCACAGAACTTGCAGAGGCTCAGAACCCTGGCGACGTTGTTCGCAAGAGCACTTCTTCTGTCAACTACCTCGGTATTCCTGTTCTTAAGGAGGCTTATCCTTCAGACATCGCAGCTCGTCTCGACTCTATGGCTGTTGGTCAGGTTTCTACTCCTGTTGAGAACACTATGGACAATACTCTTAACATTATCAAGCTCGTTGCTAAGCAGCAGTTGCCAGACTCAGTTCAGTATCGCGTAATCCAGGTTGGCGGTCAGACTACAGAAGAGGCTACAAAGCGTGCCGACTCTATCTATACCGCTCTTGCAGCAGGTGCTGACTTCGAGGCTTTGGCTAAGAAGTATGGTCAGAATGGCGAAAAAACTTGGATGACAACACGTCAGTATCAGAATGCTCCTTCTATGGACAACGATACTAAGAACTATATCGAGAGCCTTAACAATATGAGCGTTAACGAAATCAAGAACATCAAGCTTTCTCAAGGCAACCTCGTTCTTCAGGTTCTCGACCGCAAGGCTATGGTTACTAAGTATCAGGCTGCTGTTATCAAGCGCAACGTTGACTTCTCTAAGGATACTTACCGTACAGCATACAACAAGTTTAGCTCTTTCGTAAGCGCAAACGCTACTATCGACGCAATCGAGAAGAATGCTGCTAAGGCTGGCTACAAGTTCAACGAACTCAACGATATTACAACTTCTCAGCATGGCGTAGCTAACATCCCTGCTACTCGCGACGCTCTTAAGTGGATTTTCGATGCTAAGGAAGGTCAGGTTTCTCCTATGTATGAGTGTGGCAACAACGACCACCTATTGCTCGTAGCTTGCACCAAGATTCATCCTATCGGCTATCGAGACCTCTCAGATACTCAGGTTAAGGACATCGTTAAGGCTGAGGTTATCCGCGACAAGAAGGCTGAGCAGATTGAGGCCAAGCTCAAGGGCGTAAACAGCATCGCAGCTGCTAAGGCTAAGGGTGGCAAGCTCTTGGCTGTAAACCAGGTAACATTCGCAGCTCCTGTATTCGTACAGGCTACAGGTTCAAGCGAGCCTGCTCTTAGTGGTGCTGTTGCAGCTACTGCAAAGGGTAAGTTTGTCTCAGCTCCTGTAAAGGGTAACGCAGGCGTTTACCTCTTCCAGGTTCTGAACAAGAAGCAGAATGCTGCTAAGTTCAACGATGCTGAGCAGGAGGCTCGTCTCCGTCAGCGTGCTATGCAGAGCGCAAGCAACTTTATGTCAGAGCTCATCATCAAGGCTGGCGTAGTAGACAACCGCTACCTCTTCTTCTAATAGGTATCAATAAACGATATTGTTTCGCTAAGCGAAATAAAAATAATAAATCCTGCAAGTAATCATACTTGCAGGATTTTTATTTTGCTTTATAAGCCTTATTGCTTTACGCAGGCTTAATGTAGATAATCTAGATATTCTAGACAATCTAGACAATCTAGATATTCTGGATATTCTAGATAATCTAGATATTCTAGACAATCTAGACATTATAGATATTCTAGATAATCTAGATATAATAAAAAAGCTGGATGTAAGCTTGGGAATATATCCCGCTTACATCCAGCTTTATGTTTTTTATTTGTATGTATCTTGTTTAATAGCTTCTTGCGATGATGACACGATACTTAGCAGGCTTACCGCTAACCATGTCGATTCCTGGAGTCTGCTCGTATGCGTAAGGCACGCAACGGATAGTAGCCTGAGTCTCTTCCTTGATCTTAGCCTCAGTCTCTTCTGTACCATCCCAATGGCAAAGGAAGAAACCGCCATCCTTAACCCTCTCCTTGAACTCCTCGTAGTTTTCGCATACGTAAACGTGGTCGTCACGATATTTGCGAGCCTTCTCGAAGATGTTCTGCTGAATGTCTTCAAGCAACTGCTTTACATATTCTACGATTCCCTCTACAGGACGAGTCTCCTTTTCGAGAGTATCACGACGCATAACTTCGATTGTTCCCTCTTCGAGGTCGCGACCGCCCATAACCAAACGTACAGGCACACCCTTGAGCTCATAGTCTGCAAACTTGAAGCCTGGACGCTTGTTGTCTGCATCATCGAACTTAACGCTAATGCCAAGGCTACGCAATTCGCTAATGATAGGGGTGAGCTTCTCAGAAATAGCGCTAACCTGCTCAGGCTTGCCGATAGGAATTACGACTACCTGGATAGGAGCGAGGTGTGGAGGAAGTACAAGTCCGTTATCGTCTGAGTGAGTCATGATGAGGGCGCCGATAAGACGTGTAGAAACACCCCATGATGTAGCCCATACATACTCAGGCTTGTTCTCCTTATTAAGATATGTAACGTTGAAGCTCTTAGCGAAGTTCTGACCCAAGAAGTGGCTTGTACCACTCTGAAGAGCCTTGCCATCCTGCATCATAGCCTCGATGGTATATGTGTCGAGAGCACCAGCAAAACGCTCAGTCTCGCTCTTCACACCTGTCAATACAGGCACAGCCATCCACTTCTCGGCAAAGTCGGCATAAACCTGAAGCATCTTCTGTGCTTCCTTCTCAGCCTCCTCGCGTGTAGCGTGTGCGGTATGACCTTCCTGCCACAAGAATTCAGATGTGCGGAGGAAAGGACGAGTACGCATTTCCCAACGCATTACGTTACACCATTGGTTGCACATCAAAGGCAGATCGCGCCATGAGTGAATCCAATTCTTGTATGTATTCCAGATGATAGTCTCGGATGTTGGACGAATGATGAGCTCTTCCTCAAGACGTGCTGAAGGGTCTACCTCTACGCTATTGCCATCTTCGCTCGACTTCAAACGATAGTGGGTAACAACGGCACACTCCTTAGCAAAGCCCTTTACGTGTTCTGCCTCGCGGCTAAGGAACGACTTAGGGATGAGCAAAGGGAAGTAAGCATTCTGCACGCCAGTCTCCTTGAACATCTTGTCAAGCTGCTGCTGCATCTTTTCCCAGATGGCGTAGCCATAAGGCTTAATCACCATACATCCGCGTACTGCCGACTGCTCAGCGAGGTCGGCCTTTACTACCAAGTCGTTGTACCATTGGCTGTAGTTATCAGCTCTTTTGGTCAATTCTTTTAGTTCTTTTGCCATTTTTGTATTTTGGTTTTATTGTTTTTCATTCATCATTTCTATAACCCCTCGATAGTGAAATCTACATGTTCTTTATAGTATTTCCTACAAGACATTAGGGATTTCCCCACATCCTTTAAGGAATTATTGATTAATTTTGCCGCAAAATTACAAAAAAATGTTGGGATAAGGCAAACAATGACGAAAAAAGAATTAACTTTGCATATCCAAAGGTAAAAGAAACAAACTTTTAATCAATTTTAATAACAACAAACATGAAGAATCTTAAAATGATGACTGCAGGCCTTTGCGTTTTGGCTGTTTGCAGTTGCTCTACCAAGACTGGTACAGGAGCTTTGATTGGTACTGGAGCAGGTGCTGCTCTTGGCGCTATTATCGGTAAGATTGCAGGTAACACAGCTGTAGGTGCTGCTATTGGTGGTGCTGTAGGTGCTGGTACTGGTGCTATCATCGGTAAGCACATGGATAAGGTAGCTGCTGAAGCTGC
>ERZ1026894.1315-NODE-1315-length-14939-cov-3.519350_pt1 | contig 14939 bp, 19 predicted proteins | sample MGYA00380177_ERZ1026894 | MGnify/ENA primary metagenome ERZ1026894 (study PRJEB33269, sample SAMEA4719813) | human gut metagenome | biome: human-associated habitat; feature: organic feature; material: feces | place: Cameroon | collected 2013-10 ... | reverse complement strand
GTTCCTCTGTGGCTTTACTTCTTAATGACGAAAGAGAGGATTTTTTATTATGGCAATTAACTACGCAGACAAATATAGCGCAAAAATTGACGAGCGCTTCAAGACCGGTGCGCTGACTGCTCCGGCAATCAACAACGATTATGATTTCACCGGTGTGCAGACTGTAAAGGTTTACTCTATCCCTACTGCAGGCATGAATGACTACACTCCTACCGGTGCAAACCGTTATGGCACTCCGGCAGAGCTGGAGGATTCCGTACAGGAGCTGACCTTGACCAAGGACCGTTCCTTCACCTTCACTATCGACAAGAGCAACTATCAGGACACCGGTATGCTGAAAGAAGCCGGTGCAGCATTACAGCGTCAGATTGATGAGGTAATTATTCCGGAGCTGGATATTTATCGTCTCGCACAAATCGCTGCAGGCGCTAAGAACAGCGCAACCGCTGCAGTTACCAAGGCTAACGCTTACAGCGCCTTCCTGGACGGCACCGAGAAGCTGACCGACGAGAAAGCACCTTTAGGCAATCGTATCGCTTATGTGGCTGCTTCTTACTTCAAGCTGCTGAAACAGGATGAATCCTTCATCAAGGCTTCTGATCTGGCACAAAACATGCTGGTAAAAGGTCAGGTAGGTATGGTTGATGGTATTCCCATTATCGTGGTGCCTGCGTCCTACATGCCGGCGAAAACCGCGTTTATCATCACCAATCCTATCGCCTGCTGCGCTCCTGTTAAGCTGGCAGATTATAAGATTCATGACAACCCGCCCGGTATCAACGGCTGGTTGGTTGAAGGCCGTGTGCGCTATGATGCATTCGTTCTGGACAACAAAAAAGGTGCTATCTACGTGCATAAGACCGCTGCTGAATAATGAAAAGCGTAGAGATTACGCGTGAATTTGAGAAGCTGGTGCGTGCTTTCGAGGCCGCACCGGTCCAAACGCGCGACATGGTACGCAGGCAGGTGAAGATGGCCGTCAGAGATGTCAGAGAATATGCGCGTGACCATCATCGTTTCATCACCAGAAGCGGTATGACTGAAAAAAGCATTATGAGCCTGGCTAAAGACAACCAAGGTACAGTTATGCTTACAAACAACATAGCGCGATGGCAGCACGAAGGCACTAAGGCGCATCTGATTGTACCACGCAGTAAAAAGGTGCTGCGCTTTGCCATAAACAAGGAATTTGTCTTCAGCAAGCGCGTGCGTCACCCCGGCATAAAGGCGGACCATTTTCTTTATACGGCAGCTGATGTTATGCAGCCTGCTATTGTCAGTAGATTTGCTAAGGCTTTAGACAGTCTGCTGGGAGGTTTATAATGGATTACATTGATTTTGCAGATATACAGGATGCGGTACTGGATTGCAAATATGAGGATATTGTCTATGGCAATGAAATCATAAACAGCCTGGCTAGCAGGCTGCAAGTAACCGATATCCCCGAGCCTGTACCTTACATAGTCAAGCGCTTGGGCGTTGTGGCTGCCTGCTATAACAGATGTCTGCTGCAGGCCGGCACTGATCCGACGACCGTGTTCAATGGCGCGGGCGGTGTAGAAAATAGCGATGTGTATGCCCAGAAATTAAAGCTGTACAAGGCTGAGATGGAACGCCTTATGGCAAGTATTACAGCTGCTGATTTTGGCGTCACCGGAGGGCAGGGGAGAGCCAGTATTCCTCTGTATCGCTCATGAGCAGGCGTACCGAAATCACAGATGTTATCATGGGACTTTTGCAGGACCAGATACCGGAAGTGCATTGGAGCAGCCTTGTTACCGGCGCTAGCCGTGGCAATAAGCTGGAAGGCACTGTGAGCTGTGACCGTATCACCTATGTGGAGATGACTAAGAGCGGGCGCAAGGGCGTACTGACATACAGCATCTACCTGTTGGATACGGCAAGCGTTGAAGGTGTCGATGCCTTGGCTGACAAGCTGGATGCGTTACTGACGAAGTACCACGATTTAGGCGGCTGGTGTATTGACAGCCAAGTTAAAGAAATCGTTTTCGGCGTGGCGCAGGGCAAGTCTGATGCAGGCATGGCGCTGATTACATATGAAGTTTATTTTGATTGTTAGGAGGAACAGATATGAGTGAATATACTTTCCCTACCCGCACTGATGCAACCAGCACTGCGACTGCGGGCAAAGATTATTTGATTTACCTGAATACCGGCGCTACCGAAGCAGCGCCTACCTGGACTCTGCTTGGTGGCCAGCGCAGCGGTGATTTGAACCGTGAAGCTGACGAGATTGATGCTTCCCATAAGACTTCCGGTGGTTGGAAATCTACCCTGCCAGGTTTGCGCAGCTGGTCTATCGACCTTGAAACCGTTTACCTTGCGGGTGATACCGGTGCCAAGTTCTTGGAGGCTGCTTTTTTGGCAGGCAAGCAGGTGCATGTTAAATTTGAATATCCGGATAAGAGCTTTGTTACCGGTTGGGGTTCTATTACCGAATGCTCTCTGAGCACTCCGCATGATGATGTTGCTACTCTTAAAGGCACCATCAGCGGCGACGGTCCCCTCAGCGAACAGAGCAAAGGCTGATTCTTAAAATAAGGCTGGCGTAAAGCTGGCCTTTTCTTATATGGAGGATAACGAATGAAAAAGATTGACATTAAGGCTTTTGGTGAAGGTCAGCAGATTTGGTTTAACATCGGCCGCCTGCGCCGTGTAGAGGAAATGTTGAAATGTCCGATTGGCGAGGTGCTGCAGGACGCTGACAAGCTGAGCCTGAAGAATCTGCTGGTACTGCTGAGCGTAGGCATGAGCCAGAACGGCAATAAGACTGAACAGTATTATGCTGAAAAGATTGACGAGGCCATGGAAAACGGTTACAGCATTGCCGATATCCAGCTGCCTGTAGTGAAGGCTGTGGCTGCCAGCGGTATTTTAGGCGTGGGAGCTTATTATCAGCTGTTCCCGGACGAACTGACCGATGAGCAGAAGGCTGATATTGAATACGAAAAAAACTGATTAGCGAGGGTGGTGGCTGCGTATCTATGCGGATATGGTACAATGCAGCTAAAACCCTTGCTTTTGGTGAATTAAGGCTTAAACCTTGGGAGTTTGACAGGCTTTCAGTGTTTGAGTTTAATGATATGGTTGATGCATGCAATGAAATAAGAATGGCAAAGCGCTGGGAAACGGCCTACTGGGTAGCCAACATCATTTCCCCGCATCTCCGCAAGCCTGCCAAAGCAGGTACACTGATGCGACCGTTCTTGAAGCAGAAGACCAAAGAAGAGCAGGCAAGGGAGCGGGAACGCTTCTATGCTGATTTTGAGCGTCAGAGGAAGGAGGCAGGCAATGGCAAATAAAGAAATATCCGTCAAAATTACAGCGGATAGCAAACAGGCTGAGCAAGGCTTCACCAGAACTGCAGAAGCAGTAGAAGCTGCAGGTGAAGCTGCAGGCAGAATGTCCGCAAAAATGAGCAAATCGACAGCAATTCTTGCCGATATTGCCAAAATGTTCCAACAGCTGAATTCCGACGTAAAAGCAATGCGCAAGAGCCTGGAAAGTATCGACAGCAAAAATGTCCGGCGTGTGGCTGATGATATGGAAACTGTCAGCAAGCAGTCCAAAAAGGCAGCGAGCGGAATAAAAGGCTTTGCTGATAAATGCAACAAGATGACCGGAGCGCTTAGCGCTATTGCTGCAGTGCAGTTAGGCAGCGTCTTCACCGGGATGGCGGGCGGTATTCTTAACATGGGCATAGCGTCTGTACAAGCTGCAGCACAGATGCGTCAGTATGAGATTGCCTTCCAAACCATGCTGAAATCTGCTGAGGCAGGTACGCAGATGCTGAGGGATTTACAGCAGTTTGCTGCAGAAACTCCCTTCGACGTGCCCGGTGTTGTAAGCGCAGGTCAGCAGCTGATGGCGTTCGGCTTTAAAGCTGAAGAGATTATCCCTATGCTTACCAACCTAGGCGACGCCGCCAGCGGTTTAGGCTTAGGCACTGAAGGCGTTAGCCGTCTTGCATACGCATTAGGGCAGATGCAGACCAGCGGTAAGCTCAATGCGCAGGACATGATGCAGCTTACCAGCGCAGGTATTGCGGCATGGGATATGCTGGCGCAGGCTGCAGGTAAAACAGTAGCTGAGATGAAGGACCTTTGCTCTAAAGGCGCTATTGACTCTAAAGCGGCTGTGCAGACCATTGTCGCAGGCATGAACGAGCAGTTCGGCGGTATGATGGCCAAGACTTCGGACGAGGTTGCCGGTCTTCTGGCAAACATTGAAGAAACTGCCGGCAACACTTCCGCTGCTGTAGGTAAATATCTGACGGAAGCCTTTAACATCAAGGGCATCTTAAAGGATGTGTCTGACAGACTGGGAGAGTTTCAGCAGAAGATGCAGACAGCAACAGAGCAGGGCAAGAGCATGGGCGACGTCATCAAAGAGTGCGTGCCTGCTCCTGTTATCGCTGCAATAGGTGCATTTGCTGCAGTGCTTGTTGTTGTATCGGTTGCAGCCGTAGCGACGTTAGGCGCGGTGCTGGGACTTTCTGCAGGTATTGTGGCTGCTGGTGCTGCAATCGGTGCTGCTATTGCGTTGGTAATCGTCTATTGGGATGATTTGGCTAATGCGGTAAAGGCAGCTGTGCAGGGTATACTTGATACTGTTGTTATCATCGGTACTGCTGTTACAGAAGCTATTCTGGGCGTTGTACGGTGGATTCTTGATACGATAGGCGATATGTGGGCAGATATTACCGGAGACCATAATAATTGGTTTAACGATTTTGCCGATATGCTTGGTGATGCCATGGATGCAGTGGAAGATTTCGCCAGAAAGGCTATAGAATGGTTTAATAAGGTTTTTGCAGCAAAGCAAAGAACAACAGCTACAGAAAGTTCGGCTGATGATGGTCATGGTGGTGCCGGTGGCAGCTATGGTGATGATTCTTCTGCTGAAAAGCCTGAAAAACGACCTGCGATACCAAAAAGGCCGCTTATAATCCCAAGCAGAGATACCAATGTAGCTAGAACAGGTGGCAATGGCCGAAATGAGAATGTTGCACTGAAAGCTCTGCAGGAAGAAAATAAGATTAATCAAGAAAGGCGCAAAATTGAAAATGAGTACGTACGCTTAAAATTAAAAAAGGAAAAAGATTTGTTTGAAGCTCAAAATGCTATTGCTAAAAAGTATGGTACTGACGCTCAAAAATACCAGATTCAGCTTAATGAAATTGAGTTTAACAAAAAGCAAGAGCTGCAGGAAGAGAATCTGGCCTACACGGAGCAGATGTTGGCTGCTGAAAATGCACTTAAGGAAGCGCAGCTGCGTGGCGCTTCCCAAAAAGAGCTGGACATGCTCAAAGAAAAAATGCAGCTAATCAAGGATACCCATGCTTATACCATGGATAATATCAATCAGACTGCTGCTGCCAATGCTAACAGTGCTCAAACTGACTACCTTAATAAGAAGGCCGAATGGCAGGCGCAATACGATACATCCTCTACGGTTGGGAAAATGGGCATGGACGCTGAAGACGAACTTGAAAAGGGCAAATCAGAAGCCAATAATGCTGACAGCTACGAAAAAAAGGTTAGCTTAATGAAAGAAGCCTTACAAAAATATGACGAAGAACAGCAGAAAATCAATACCATCAGCAAGATTCAGCAGACCAGCAATCAGCTGGCGAAGGATTTTTCCGGCGCTATAACTGATTGGATTACCGGTGCGAAGAGCTTCGGCGATGCTATGAAAAGTATCTTGAAACAACTCATTGCGCAGCTTATCCAGGCTGCTATTTACGCAACTATCGTAGCTGCCTGCACTGGCGGCGGTGGTGGTTTTGCTGCGCGTTGGAGCAGTGCTTTCGGCAAAGGCCTTGCTTCCGGTGGTTCGGTAGATGGTCCCGGTACCGGCACCAGCGACAGCATTCCTGCCATGCTCTCAAATGGCGAATATGTGCTTAACGCTCAGGCTGTAGACCGTTTGGGTGTGCCATTCTTGAACGGCCTGAATACAGGGCGTTTGAGAGGCTTTGCCAGCGGCGGGCTTGTTGGTTCCGGTGGTGCTTATAATCGTCCTGCCAGCGTTGCTTCCTCCAGCAGCTCTACGAGCAACAGCATCACTCTTAACGTATCAGCGTTGGATGCATCCAGCTTTGCTGACTTTTTGGCGCGTGGAGGTATGCAGGTATTAAAGCAGGCGACATTAGATGATAACCGCAATTTTAATGCGGCGTTTGATACTTTTTAAGGGGGATGCATATGGCTGAAAGGATATTTCCGCTTGACAGCGGTGAAACAGCATGGAGCAGTACACTGCAGCAGGCGTGGGAGGTCACACAGACAGAAACCGCCAGCGGCAGGCGTAGGGCGATTTGTAGCCAGCTGTATCCTAAACTATCTTTTAATGTGAGCTTTACAGCTTTAGACGATAAGAATCTGTCGCTACTAATTGGCTTTTATGCAAAATGCAAGGGTACTCTTTTACCCTTCTTTTACAAGGATTATGGCGCGCGCGTTGAACTGCAGGAGCTTAGTAGGGATGAAAGCGGTAAATATCAGCTGTTTATTAAAAATGGCGGCTATGTACTGCCTTGCGAAAAGGCTGACAATGTAAGGGTTTATGTTGATGATAACGAGACTGTAGATTTCGAATTAGACGGGGACGTACTGACAGTGCCAGCTGCAACGGCAAAAAGTGTTGTTAAAGCGAGCTTTGACTATTATTGGCGTGTACGCTTCACAGATACGCTTTCTGTTACCCAGTCTTTTGCGAATGTAAACAACGTTGACTTGAAATTGGTTACAGTGAGGTGATGAATATGAAAAGCTGCACGTTAGACCTTGCTCAACACCTGAATACAGATAATGAATTTGTCTGCTGCGATTTGTTTACGCTAAAGTTGGCGAACAACAGTATTTACCGTACTGCCGAATTTGACAAGGACATCAGCTTTAACGGCAAATTATACAAGGCTGACCGCTTTATTATGAAACGCGAGCAGACGAAAAGCTCTGGCGCGCCTTCAGTTGAAACCTTGAGCGTGACGCTGAACACTGACCGCCTGCATGATGATAAGGTTGATGGCAAATATCTGTTGCAGGCAGTGCATGATGGCACGTTGGATGATGCTTATCTGACGCTTGGCCGTGCTTTTCTGGACGCTGAGACAGGAGCCGTTCTGGGCGTGCTGGAGCTTTTTACAGGCAGATGCGAGATATCGTCTTGCGGCGGCATCAGCTGCAAATTGTCCGTGAAGAGCGAGACCGTTGGGCTAAATGCGTCTGTGCCCTTGCGCACCTTTGCACCACAAAATGTCTACCAGGAGGCGGACGGGGTGGTCAGCACGGCTAGCAAAGACACTTACACATGTATGATTCCACTCAAACCATCGAAGAATGTGCTGGTGAAGATATGAATAAACTCCTTGATTTAGCAAAAACCTATGTAGGCACGCCGCATATCAATGGCGGCGATGTGAAGGGAGCTGGCCTTGACTGCTGTACGCTGGTAACCAATTTTTACGCCGAATTAGGTCACAAAAAAATTAAAGTAAAATTTGGGTACAGCGCAGATTGGTATTGTCAAAAAGACTGTAAGGAACTGCTCTTGCCTTATTTAGAAAAGCATTTTGTGCGCACTAAATGCTTGATGCCCGGCTATTTGGTCAGCTACCGTTGGGGACACAGTAAATATGCACATCTTGCCATCTATTTAGGCAAAGGCATGCTGCTGCACTGCGACGCTGATGATGGTACGAGCATTACAAATATTGATGATCCGAAATTTACTGATGCCCTTGGTAAAAGCAGAATAACAGGATTTTGGAGGCCTAAACATGGGGTTATTTAAAAAGACAAGCTTTACGAGCCGTTCAAACAAAATAGATGCTTTTCAAAGTACGGTCTGTGAGTTCGGAACTCCGGTTCCGCTGCTTTTTGGTACATGTAAGGTATCCCCGAATTTGATTTGTTACCAGGACTTTACGACTAAAGAAAAGCGCGTTACGCAGAAAAGTGGCAAGTCCAAAAGTACAACAATCACTTATCTTTACTATGTTTATGCAGAGCTGGCTTTAGGCGAAGGTGTGATCAGTGACGTAAGCAAGGTGTGGGTAGGCGATACAGCATATAATTCTTTGGCAGCACTTAACGCCAACGGCCGTAACGAAGGCGCGGGATTGTCGTTGAATCGCGGTGATAATAATGCACCAACAACGTATATGTCTACAAACCATCCTGAGATAGCTACAGGATATACTGATCTTGCTTATCTTTATGGAAAAATCTTCTTGGGAGAAGACAGCGCTTCCATGCCGTCCTATAGTTTTGAAGTTAAGGGAACGCTTATAGACAGTAATGACGGGACTGATGCTAACCCGGCTGTTGTTATCAGGAACATATTGGATAGTATTGGACTTGGCGAATACATTGATCTCCCAAGCTTAAAAAAATATGCCAGCTATTGTAAAAATGCTGACCTGCTTATCAGCACTTATAATGACGCTTTCTCCAATCAGAAAAAAGCGCAGGAAGTCATTGCTGAGCTGTTGGAGCTGACGAATACCTACATGTTCTGGAGCGTGGACAGGTTTAAATTTGTTCCGCGCGACGATACTCCACGCGGAACGTGGAAGCCGAATACAGAGATTATCTATGATATTGATGCTGATGAACTGATTAGCCAGGGCGGTGCCCCTGTTGTTTTCAAGCGTAAGGACAGTACGGAGATATACAACTATGTTACTGTTAATTTCCTGAACCGCGCTAATGACTATGAAGAGGAGAGCGTGAGCTTCCAGGACATCGCAAGCATCAAAACTTATGGTGTGCGGAGCGTGAGCTATGATGCGAAATGGCTACACACGAAGGAACGCGCTCTGAAGTACGCACAAATGAAAACGCGCCTTGCGCAGACGGAATGCAACCAATATACGCTGAAGCTACCTTGGAAGTATTGTCGCCTTGAGCCCGGTGACCTTATCCGCATCACAGATGATGCGATTGGTATTAAAGGACAGGTTGCAATGGTCAGCGAGGTTACAGAGGCAAGCAACGGCTTGATAACAGTCACCGCTCTGCAGCGTGCTCCTGGTGATTACAGCGAGGCTAAGTATAAGGTAGACAATAAATACCAATACCAGGACTTCAACGTGAATCCGGGCGACACTGCAACGCCGCTCTTCATTATCCCGCCTTCTGACCTGGTAGCGAGCAGCAGTGGCTGTGAGCTGTGGATAGCCTTACATGGCAACAGCGAAGACTGGGGCGGCTGCGACGTTTATGTATCAACCAAGGACGGTGATTACAGCTACAACGGCACGCATGGCGTGAGCAGCGTTTATGGCTGGCTGGTATCTGATTTGTCTTATGACGGAGATAGTGTTGATATAGAGCTGGACAATCCTCGTGCCGTAGAGCTTTTAACTGGCAGCGCTCAGGATGCTAAAGATGGCAATACGCTGATTTGGATAAACGGCGAGTGCATGAGCTATAGCCTTGCAACGTTGCAAGACTCAAACATTTATACTCTGAGCGGCCTTGTTCGAGCACAATGTGGCACCAAACAGGCCGAACACCACTATGATGATGACGTTGCTATACTTGACGGCAATATTTACCCAGTGTCTTTGCCTAAATCCTATATCGGTAAAACACTGTATTTTAAGTTCCCAGCGTTTAACGCCTTCAAGGCAAACGGGCAGGATTTAGCTGACGTTGACTGCTATACGTGCGTTGTTGGGGTGGGCGATTTGCCTAACTGCACAAACATTATGGCTTACAACAAGTATCGTGATGTTGATGGTGTTATTGTGTACCATGACATTATTGTGGAGTGGCAACCACCGGCAGGATTGGAAAACTATCAACAGGCGCAGGTGTGGTACAAGGCATCTACGGAAAGCAAGTGGCAATATGGCGGGCAAGGGTATAACAAGGCTACATTGCCTCAGGTTGACATTGGCGTGACATACGATATTGCCGTATGTACGCAGGATGTGTTTGGAAATGTAGAAACGCCTGACAGCGGCGCCAAAACAAGTATTCTGGTGGCGCTCTCAACGGAAATACCAAATACTCCGGAAAACATCAGCATTGCCATAGGCGATTATTTCACAGTTAAATGGGATGAAGTGCGTAATGCTGACATCAAGTATTACGAAGTCCGGTTAGATAATCAAGCTGGCGTTGATAACAGTAACTTTATCGCTCGCGTGAGCGATGCCAGCTGCACAACTAACGCTGTACAGGAGCGCAAAGGAAGTGTGTATGTTTTTGCTGTAAGTGCTTATGGCAAGGTTTCTGCCCCGGCTAAAGCAGATTACAGCTTTGAAGCACCGAAAGCACCGGAAATAATTGTCGATTCGAGATTCCAAGGGCTGGAATGCCGTGTGAATAGTATCCCGGCTAACTGCATTGGTGTTCATTGGTATATATCAGGAACGCAATATGCCTACGACGAAAAAACCAGCAATCTTAGCTTGTTTAAATCGTTGAGTGCCGGTGTGTATGATGTAAAGGCCTGTTATTATGACTATTTTGGCAATGGACCATTTAGCGGACAGATTATGTCGAGTGTGAAAGCTACTATTGATAACAGCCTTTTGGCTGCAGAGGCAATAAGCACTGATAAACTGGACGCAGCAACGAAAAAGGCGCTTGAAGATGCCAAAGAAGCAGGAAAACTTAACGGCAACGTCTACACGAAGACTGAGACTGATAATCAGATTAGCAATACGATGGCTAATTTTAAAAATGGCGAATTAAAATCGTATGCTACAATCACCCAGATGAACGATGCCATAAGCCTGGCAGTCAAAGATGTTGATGTTGACGGGAACACTGTGCTGACAAAAATCAATCTTGCTGATGGTACGATACTACTTGATGGCAAGTACATTCATATCACTGGTAATACTAAAGTTGATGGCAGCATAATTACAAATGATATGCTGGCTGGTGGTATCACCGCTGATAAGATTATGGTTAATAGCCTGTCAGCCATCTGCGCGACTATCGGTACGCTGCGTACTGCTACGAGCGGTGCACGTACGGAAATTAACGATGACTTGATTGAGGTGTATGACAGCAATAATGTGTTGAGGGTGCGAATGGGGGTATGGTAATATGGCGCAAGGGTTAGAGATATACGATGAAGGCGGGAGTCCGACGATAAGCGTTACCACGTCGCTTTGTCGTGTGTTGGGCAAAGTTGATTTGACCGACTCTCAAGGGACTATTGTCTGTGAAGATAGCAGGCTATGGGCGTGCGTTTACCGCATATCTGACGGCGACTCATATCCAGTCAAAATCACAATCGACGGCAACAAGATTAACTGGATATATTTGAAAGATGCTATATACGGCGGTGGGACAAGTGCATATGCAAAAAGAATGAGATTGATATATGGCAGCTACTAAATATTTAGAAGTCAAAAACAATGACAACATTGTTACGATTGATGACAGTCATCAGAATTAAGCAATATAAAAAATATAATTCAAGGACAGAATTTATCCCTAAAAATAACGAGATATATCAATATTGGAAAGCTGAAGACCTTTGGGACGTAATGATTACGTTTGATGTAGACGAGAGCATAAACGAGATATTGGCTTTTCACGCGCCCGCAGATGAGCTTGTTAAATTCTTCCCGCTGCGTATAAAATACAGATACATGATTAATATAATCATCCCGTTTGAAGCGACGTATGGTGATGCAGAGTCAAGCCTACAGGTGTATTTGAGTCGTATAAGCTATCACAAATACAACAATCGCGACTTGATTGTCCCAGAACATGGTGCTGGCTTAATTGTTTACAATAAAGATGGCAAGCCTATCTTTAGCTCGGAAGAAGAGTATTTGCGTGTGCTACACTATTATTTTAAATGCACTGAAAAATTGCATGACGCACAAGAGGTTTTCAAAAAGACTGTTTTAAAATTTGATGAGCAGGTTTTTATTGCCCCGTTTTCTGCTTGCAGTTTTTGGCGATATACGCCGCAAGTAACAATAAATTACAGGTTATACATAACGTTTTTGAGCAGTTCGTCAATTAAAATAGGTGTACATGCCTATACAGGATTTTTTAATCAAGGCGAGTACGGCATGTCCGGGGCGGTCGAAATAACTACATCGTTTATGGTTATCGGGTAATTTGGGAGGAGGTGATATAGATGTTTTCGGTTCATGATAACAACATTGCCATGATTAGAGGTGATAGCGGTATTTTTAAAATTGATGTCACTGATATAGCGGGCAATGCAGTAGCGTTGGATGACAACGATGTATTGACGTTTACTTTGCGCAGAGCAACACGCAGTCCGACTATTGTTTTACAGAAAACAATTGTGAATGGTATGTTGACTATACTTCCGAAAGACACGGAGAAAATGGAGTTTGGCATGTATGTATATGATGTTGAGCTTAAACGTATCAACGGCTTCGTTGATACGATTATCCCGCCACATAAATTTCAGCTTTTGGAAGAGGTGACGTACTGATGAAGCTTGTAGGTACTTTGACCTTAGCTAAAGCTGCTGTTCTGCATGGGACACTTAGTGCAGTGCGTGAAGGATTCGGGGGCTCGCCGTATACCGGTGATTATGTTGCTCGCTCCCAGATCAACGATGATTATCTGTTGCCGACGGCCGAACGCTATCTGCAGCGGGATATTACAGTAAAAAAGATACCTTATTATGAGACCAGCAATTTATCAGATGGTCTGACAGTGTATATTGGAGAGGAGATTGAAATTAATGGCTAATAAAAATATTTCTAAAGTTGTTTATGGTGGTAAAACCCTTATCGACTTGACAGCAGATACCGTTACTGCAGATAAAGTCTTAAAGAATTATACCGCCCACGACAAGAGCGGCGCTACTATCACCGGTACATGTACATTCAATGCGGATACCAGCGATGCGACCGCAGGCGTTGCCGAGATTTTGTCCGGAAAAACCGCATACGTCAATGGCGTTAAGCTGACCGGCACCATGAAAAACAACGGCGCCGTTACCGGCACCATCAGCAAAAAAGCTGACAGCTATACTATCCCCATCGGTTACCATGACGGCTCCGGCAAGGTCAGCATCAGCTCCACCGAGCAGGCCAAATTAATCGCAACCAACATCAGACAGGGCGTTACCATTTTAGGTATTACCGGCTCAATGAGCGGTACTGAGGGCGCAAAGGCCGAATCCAAAACAGCGACTCCTTCCACCTCGCAGCAAACTATCCTGCCGGACAGCACTAAAGGATATAACTACATCTCTCAAGTCGTTGTTGAGGCTATCCCTTATACCGAAAGTGAGAACCCGCAGGGCGGCTTGACCGTAACAATCGGCTAAGAGGTATAAAAAATGGCAGTGAATAAAGTTATCTATGATGGTGCAACGCTGGTCGATTTGACCGGCGACACCGTCACTGCCGACAATTTAGCGGCAGGAGTTAAAGCTACAGGTGCTGATGGCAATCCCGTTGTTGGGTTACTTCCTATGGTTACTATTGATGCAGAATTGTCTGATGCTAGCGAAAATCCAGTACAGAATAAAGTCATTAATGCTGCTTTTTCGGGATTGGGGGCTAAAATGAAATATGGCTTCCAATCTCTTTCTGAGCGCATACCTGAAAAATTAACTGATTTGGAAAATGATGCGGAGTATATAACAAATGACATTTTGCTTGCTAAGATTAATTCACTAGCTAAAGTAGCAACTAGTGGCAACTATGCTGATTTAATAAATAAGCCCCATAAAGTATCACATATAATGATGGGGCAGACGGTACAGGGTGGTATTATTCCTATTCCTCAAGGGGCTAATCGCGAAAATTGCTACTATGCGGTATGGATATCTGACTTAAAGCAAGCTTTAAAAAATGTCACACGGATTGTATGTAAGGTTAATCAAGCTTCTGGAAGAGTTGTTTGCGTCGTAACTGTGGAGGACGATGAAGGAAATGTGACATCCTTTACTCCTACAGTTAACTATTTATGTATGGTGTATGAATGAAGAGGTAAAGATGTATTATATTTTTAACGAAAAAGGTGAAATAGTAAGTACCAGTACTGCGGCCCCAGATTTGATTGATTTGGCTACTAGAACAGAAGTAGCTGTTGAATCTGCGATAACCTACGATTTGAATGAGATTTATTTGAAGGATGGCTGCATTACTCTTAAACCTATTGATATTGAAACGGTTAAGCAACGCAAAATCCTCATGCTCAAACAACAACGTGATAAAGCTGAAGTTGCTCCCGTTGCCTACAATGGAAATACTTATGACTACGACAGCAAAGCCCGTGACCGCATCGCCGCCGCAATTATTGCGCTCGATGTACAAGGAGAAGGCGCTAAAATCAGCTGGACCACGGCAGACAATGAGGATGCTGTGGTTACGGCTCAGGACCTGCGTATGATTATAGCTTCCGTTGCCGCACGCAGTAATAAACTGCATACTGCGTACAGAACTGCTAAGGCACAGGTCGAAGCTGCAGGCACGGCGGAAGAAGTCAATGCTGTTACATTAGAATTATAGGAGGTAAAGAGATGGATTTCTTAGCTTTACGTATGGCCGTTTATAACGCGGCGCACACTTTGACTCATGGTTTCACCTACAAATCAGTTATCGGCGCGATTTTGGCCGTCTTGCTGCACAAACACGCGGTATTGTTTATGGTTTTTACCGCGTTGGTATTTTTGGACTGCTTCACCCGCTGGATGTCTTTGAGCTACAAACGCCTGCAGGGCATGGGGCAGACTCCGTCCGTGATGCAGATTATAGGCGGCATTGAGGCGGCGCGTGCCGAAGGCCTTATCTCCAGCGAAGTCATGAAGCATCGCTTTGTCGGAAAGGTCATCGTGTATATCCTCTGCGTGCTTGCCGCTGTGCTGGTAGATTTGGCCATGATTACGCTGCATCAGCCTGTGTGGGCTGTTCCGCTGGTTGCGGGTTATCTTGTAATCAC
>ERZ1026894.1313-NODE-1313-length-14959-cov-3.029120_pt1 | contig 14959 bp, 9 predicted proteins | sample MGYA00380177_ERZ1026894 | MGnify/ENA primary metagenome ERZ1026894 (study PRJEB33269, sample SAMEA4719813) | human gut metagenome | biome: human-associated habitat; feature: organic feature; material: feces | place: Cameroon | collected 2013-10 ... | reverse complement strand
ATATTCTTATAACGCTTTATGTGAAAAAACTATTGCGAATGAAGCCGGAAATATCTAAAATTGCGTGCGCTCCGAACCGGAAATTCGGAACAGGATTGCTTAAGGCAACAACATTTATAAAACCAATAATATGCGCTTTAAAAACTTTTCGCCATTGGTACTGCTTGTATCAATGTTTGCAAGTATCGGATGCTCGGAAGAGACTCCAGTGGTAATTCCTAATCTTAACCTGAACAGTGATTTGGTCGAAGTCTCAGCTGAAGGCGGCTCTGCCACAATCGGTTATCAGCTTACTGACCCTGTGAAAGATGCAACTATCGAAATCCTCAACAAGGAGGAATGGCTCGCTGATTTCGAGATTTCCGCCAACCTAATCTCATTCAATGTCGCCCCTAATCAAGAAGAATCATCCCGTGAAGCCAAGATTACATTGACTTATCCCAACCTGAAGGAGGATGTATTTTTCACTGTACGACAGAGGGGATGCACTTCCCTGTCGCTTGAGAAGACCGTAGTCGAAGTACCATGTGACGGTGAGAAGGTGCAGATTGCCTACACACTTCAGAATCCGCTCAGCGGGGAAAGCCTTAAAGTCAAATGCGTGGATGAATGGGTCAAGGACCTGACTGCGACAGAACATGAAATCACATTTGAAATAGAAAGAAACTTGGTAATGACGGCACGCGAGACTGCCATTACAGTGGAATATGCCAATGTCGAGCCTCAGGAGATAGCTGTCAAACAGGCTGCAGCACTTCCGTCAGTCATCAATGTTGACACAAAGAAGATTGACATTCCGGCTGAGGGCGGAAACGGCGAGGTCGGCTACACTATTCAGAATCCGGTCGAGGGAGAAGTCATTTCAGTCGCTTCCGAGGCACAGTGGATAGAAAATCTCAAGGCTGACAACCAGAAGATTACTTTCAATGTTGCAAAGAATGACGCTTCGGATACCCGCTCCACATCAATAAAGGTAAACTACAAAAATGCAGAAGAAGTATCGCTGGTAGTAAACCAGGCTGCAAGTCAGAGCAACGAACTGGTCATCGAAGCCAATGGCGTAAAATTCAAGATGATTTACGTCAAGGGAGGCACTTTCCAGATGGGTGCAACCGATGAGCAGATAGGCGCTTCAGTTGATGAGTATCCGGCGCACAAAGTCACATTAAGTGATTATTACATAGGGCAATACGAGGTAACCCAAGAATTATGGAAGGCTGTTACGGGCACCAATCCTAGTGCAAATACAGACAATCCGCAATTGCCGGTCGAGAACATTTGCTGGGATGATTGCCAGACGTTCATCGCCAAACTCAACTCACTCACAGGAAAAAAATTCGCTTTGCCGACTGAAGCCCAGTGGGAATATGCAGCCCGTGGTGGAGAAAAAGCCCGTGGCCTGCTCTTCAGCGGCAGCGACTTTTCCAATGAAGTGGCATGGTTTGACAAAACCGGAACAAATCCTGTAGGACAGCTACTTCCTAACGAGCTTGGTATCTTCGACATGTCTGGCAACGTATATGAATGGTGTTCAGACTTCTACGGAGACTATACCGAGGAGGAGCAGACAGACCCTACAGGTGTCGCTGACGGATGGGCACATGTCCTGCGCGGCGGATGTTACTATGAATGGGAGGAAAGCAAGGTACGTGTCGCGTGCCGTCACATGGACTCTTCCGACACCTGTGACGACGGCTATGGCTTGCGTCTAGTAAGCGTTAAAAAATAAGTTGGTAAAGATTTATGGAGGATTTTCGAGGATAGATTCCTTTTCGAAGAAGGAGTGTGCTGGACGCACACGACTGATGAGAAAAGTAATATAGACCGAAAAGACCCGCAAAGATTCCCAAGTTATTTTTTAAGGATTACTTAATATTGACCAAATAACCATCAACTATAAATATTTATTCAATTATCAGAATTTATTTTTTATGAATTCAAGACACAGATTTGCAGCGGTAATCATGCTGCTGTCATCATTGCTTTGTGGGTGCAGCAATGACGACAACAACCCGGACAACGGCGGGACTTCACTCAATGTTCTGATCAAGGAGATAGAAGTTTCAGCCAAGGGAGGCAACAATTTTACCGCCTACAAATTAAACAAGCCTCTGGCTCACGCACAAGTAGAAGCCGTTACTGACGCCTCATGGATTTCCGACTTCAAGTATGACGTAGAGGAGCGCATCAGTTTTAAAGTAGCCCAGAACAGTTCGACTGATTCACGTGAAGCAGTAGTCAAAGTCATTTATCCCGGAGTGGATCCCGCACCGGAATTCAAGGTCATCCAGCAAGGAGCTCCTGTCTATGAGCCGGTTTTGACTTACAATGTCAAAGGCATCAAGTTCGATATGATTTTGGTAGCCGGAGGCACATTCGGCATGGGTGCGACACCGGAACAGAAGCCAGGTCCTCCTGAGCAGAACGAATATCCTGTACATAAGGTATCATTGACAGATTATTACATTGCAAAATATCAGGTTACACAGGACCTGTGGGAGGCTGTCATGGGAAATAATCCATCAGAGCACAAGGGCAATCCGCGCTATCCTGTAGATAACATCAACTGGAACGACGCCCAAAAGTTTGTTGAATCGCTCAACAAACTTACTGACGGGAACTTTGCAATGCCTACTGAGGCCCAGTGGGAGTTCGCGGCACGAGGCGGAGTGAAGTCAGAAGGCTATCTCTACTGCGGAAGCAAAGAACCGAAAAATGTCGCATGGTTCAGCGAAAACAGCCAAACCACTCATGAGGTCGGACAGTTGGCACCGAATGAACTTGGACTGTATGACATGTCCGGTAATGTAGCCGAATGGTGCCATGATTGGTTCGGACCATATTCTTCTGAAGATCAGGCAGATCCGAAAGGACCGGAGGATGGAAGCTGCAGAGTGTGGCGCGGCGGCGGATTCTTCAACTTCAGTCAGTATATCCGTACTTCTTTCCGCGGATTCTGCTTCCCTGAGCGCGCCAACAATTTCTTCGGATTCCGTCTGGTAAGAAACATCCCGGAAGAGTAATGCCTGATTACAAACCAACAGAAACCTTAAAAAGATGAAAACAATTTATACTTATTTGCGTCTATTGTCATTGACCTGCGCCTTGGCCATCGGCCTGAACAGCTGCAAGGAGGAAGAGAGTCCGAATTCTCCGTCCGACTCCGCCGAGGTCATTTTCGAAGTTCCGAGACTTGAACTCAGTTGCGACGGCGAGGAAGCCTCTGTAGCTTTCGGCATCGTCAATCCTGTAGAAAATGCGGAACTTGTGCCTTCGGTTGATGTGGACTGGATCCATGATTTCAAGGTAAAGAAGAATTCAATCGAATTTATAGTCGACAAGAACCCTGATGCCGAGACCAGAGAGGCAACTGTTAATGTTGCCTATGCCGACTCGAAATCCTCCTTCGTGGTCTTCCAGCAATCTTACGAGACACCGTTCCGTCTGGAGGTTGTAGAGGAAAGCATAACCGAGACTTCAGCCAGATTCCGCGCTTTTCCTAAGGACGGGCAGATGCCTTACCTTTTGTCAAGTATTGAGGCGTCATACAAGGATATGCTGGGCGATGATGATGTAGTTTTCGACATGATTCTGACCAACTTCCAGGAAACTGCATCTGCCATGAATCTCAGTCTGTCTGATTTCCTGAAACTCAATAACCTTATACTTGTCGGAAACACATCCGAGAATGGTGAGATATCCAGAGGACATAAGCCTGACACTGACTACTATGCGTTCGCAGTGGGCATGACCTATGACGGCAAAAGGACATCAGACATCGTCTATGTTCCGTTTCACACCAAGCCTGTGACCGGGGTTGACCAAACTTTCGACATTTCAGTGACTGTCAATGGTCTGTCGGCCACACTGGATGTAACTTCGTCTAAGAAAGACAATTACTTCCTGTATGGCTGCATTGCCGATTCACAGCTGAAGAAAGAGGGCGTGACACTTGAGCAGAAGATTTCCAAACTGATGGCTGATAATGTCTCTTATGGTTATCTCTTCGGTCTGACGTCGGATGAAGTTGTAAAGGCACAATGCGTCTTGGGACACGACCAGAAGACTGTTGACGGTCTGGATGGAGATGCTCTCTATTGGGCTTACGCAGTGGGTGTCAGCCTGTCAGGACAACTGAACAGCGAATTGGCATCAAAATCATTCACCTCCGGTTCTGTTCCGCAGTCTGACAATGTAATTACCGTCAATGCAGACAACGTGGGTGTAGATAATGTCCATATGTCCGTAACTACCACGAACAAAGATCCTTACGCATTATTGATAGAGCCTGCTTCCAAGTTTGAGGGCAAGAGTGACAGTGAAATATTGAATGAACTGCTGAAGTATGACTTGAGCCACAGCATGAAGGAGGGCAATTTCTCAGGGACCGCACGCAACTTGACACCGGGAAGCGATTATTTCATCTTCTGCTTCGGTTATCTGGGCGGACAGGCCAACACCCCGCTCTCAAAGTGCCGTTTCAAGACTATTGATGCCGGCGATCCCAACTCATTCCAATTCCGTACTGAAGCGACAGACCTTACCGTCAGGAGTGCACGCGTGACTGCTTACGGAACACCTGAGACACTGCTTTATTACTGGGATGCAGTTCCTGTCGGAACAACTGATGAGGAGATTATCTACGGCATCAACATGACAGTACAGAGCCTTATCCATGACGGGACCATCCAGACTCCTCTGGAATATTTCCGTGCCGTAGGCTCACGCGGTACTGCGACTTACGAGTTCAAGGGACTGAATGCAACGACAGAATATGTGCCTATCGCAGTACCTGTTGACGAGATTCTCGGAAATCATACCGGCAAGGTGTTCCGCGGAAAGTCGTTTATCACCAAGAGCCAGAAACTGTCTGATGCAACCGTAAAGGTTACGTTTGACAAGTACTGGGACGGAGATGAGATTGCGGCCAACTTCCTTGGATACGAAGAGTTCGGCGGACAGAATCTGTATTGCGTTCCGCTTAAGGTCGAGACAACAGGAAGCATTCGTGACACTTATTTCTCAATTTACTCTGAGGATCTGACCGACGAACAGACATTCGATGACGAGTACTGGATCAATGAACTCTACACAAAGAACAACGGCTCAATGCGTCGCGACATCCAGTATTTCCTGCCGTACGATTCTGATTGTACGATTGTAGCTGTGGCTATCGACACTGACGGCAACTTTACCAAGGTATTCCGCACTGTAATCAACAAGTCAAAAGCCGGAGTTTCCGACATAAGCGAGTTCAAGCCTTTCCATCAGGAATCGACATCAGCCGTTCCGATGAATACTTCTTTCAAGAAGAAAGCTCGTCCTGTTTACAACTCAGGCAAGAACCTGTTCAAGAAGTAAACAAGCGGAAACGTAGTTATCAACAAGCCGCCTCCATCTGGTTTTGTCAGGTAGAGGCGGCTGTTTTCATATCATCGGTGCATCAAAAGGACAACGTCTTATTACATTGACCTGAACCTGATTTCCGCAGATTCGCCTGGCGTCAGGACAGGGTAAATAAAACCGTTGCCATCAGAAGGAAACTCATTTCCATACATGTCAGTTGCAATGAGACCATCCGGGACCTTGATAATCTGCCGTACATTACCATGATTCATATCGGCATGAAGAGTCGCCTGGCGGAGAACATGATTGTCCCATGTAAAGTCAATTGTGGCAAAGCCTCTGAGTCTCATGCCGGTAACGCTACCGGAAGACCAGCCGGAAGGAAGGGCCGGCAAGAAATTGACATAACCCTCGTGGTTCTGGAGCAGCATTTCCGCGATTCCTGAAGCGCCCCCGAAGTTGCCGTCAATCTGGAACGGGTCATGGGAGCAGAACAGGTTAGGGAAAGTGCCGCTGTACTGCTTGATTGCTGGACGCGACTCTGCGGGGAAGTCCCTAAGACTGTCCAATTCCGAGTAATTTACAGCAGGAGAAAGCAGATTATGGAACAACTTCAAGGCATGGTCACCGTCACCAAGCCTTGCCCAGAAGCAAATTTTCCAAGCCTTGCTCCATCCGGTAGCCTCATCACCTCTTGCCACAAGCGTCTTTCTGCACGCCTCTGCAAGTTCCGGAGTCCTGGAAGGGGAAATCAGATTGCCTGGATGCAAGCCGTAAAGATGTGATACATGGCGGTGATGCGGCTCTGTTTCAGGATATTCCTCAAGCCACTCCAGAAGTCTGCCGTCACTTCCTATCTGCATCGGAGGGAACTGAGATATAGCTGACAGCAGACTGTCCGCAAACTCCTTGTCCACACCCAGAAGAGATGCCGCCCTTGCCGTATTGCTGAACAACTCCATAAGAATCTGCACATCCATCGTAGGCCCCATACAGACACTTACAGGCCTGCCTTCGCACAGGAACTGGTTCTCAGGAGACGAACTAGGTGAAGTAACCAGCCATCCGTGCTTCGGTTCCCGCACCATCGTTGACAGGAAAAAGTCTGTCGAGCCTTTCATCACAGGGTAAATCTTATGCAAAAAGTCAATGTCACCCGTATAAAGGTAGTGATTCCACAAATGGGCACATAGCCAGGCTCCTCCGGTGTTTGTCGCTCCCCAAGACGGATGTTCGCCGGGAGTCGTAAAGTTCCAGACATTGGTCATCATATGAAGCACCCAGCCTCTGGCATCACTTCCATAGAAGCCCTTGGCAGTTTCTTCTCCCGATGGTATCAGCCTATATATCAGAGTCTCAAGAGGCTGCATCAGCTCCTGAAGACCGGCCTGTTCCATAGGCCAATAATTCATCTGAAGATTGATGTTTGTATGGTAGTCTCCGTTCCACGGTGTCTGAGTGGTATTTGCCCAAAGGCCCTGGAGATTAGGAGGCAATGAACCGGGGCGGGTACTGCTTATCAGAAGATATCTTCCAAAATTGTAGTACAGTTCAGCAAGTCCGGGAGTCAGGCCTCCCTCATCAATATTCCGAAGCCTGACATCAGTCGGCAATTTATCCTCAACACTGGCAGGCAACTGGATTCTCACACGTCCATACAAATCACGATGCGAGCGGATATGACTGTCCAGCATTGACTTATATCCCGCCTCCATCCTTTTCCCTTTGAGTAGTGAAACGGCATAATCGAGTTTCCCGTCACAGACTTTCCTATATTTGTCTCCCGGAAAATCCGTTCCTTCAGCACTGAAGGAAGTAGCCGCAGACAAAACCAGAACCGCCGTTTTTGCGCCTTTGACATCAATGGTTCCGTCCTTGGAAATCCGGCAATTTCCGCTGTCGGATATGGCTTTCATTACAGTTCTGAACTTGACGCCATCTTTGTCAGGATTACCGCTATAGAGCATGCCTTCGAGAACTGCCCGCCCATGTTCAGCCCGTAATTCAGCATCCTTCTCCCTGCTTAACCTTGCCGTGAAATCAAGGGTTCCAGGTCCGTCAGCAGACAACTTCACTATAAACACATCCTTGTCCCTTGACGTGAAGTATTCCCGCCTGTAACAAGTTCCGTCAAGAGTAAACTGCGTACGGGAGACGGCGTCTGCCAATGACAGGTCGCGGACATAATCTGTAAATTCACCGGAATCCGACGACGCAGCCGTTCCATACCTGAAGTCAATGCCAAGGTCCGCAAGTACCTGATAGCAGCCATAGCGCGGGTCATAAGTCTCCTTCTTTGTTACGAAATGCTCATACATAATCTCCTGAGCCTCAGCATTCTTTCCTTTGGAAAGCAGTCTGCGGATTTCTGGAAGGCTCTTTGCCGCATCAGGATTCTGATAGTCGGACTCGCCACCGCTCCACATGGAAATCTCATTCAGAACAATATGTTCCCTGTAAACGCCACCATCCGGCATCATTCCAAGCCGTCCGTTTCCCAACGGCAAAGTCTCCTCCCAGATAGCGGCAGGTGAACGATAATACAAACGGTCATTGACACCATATGCAATATCATTGACATTTTCCTTCGGCCCCGCATTTGCGGAGATGCAAGAGGAAACGGCGCATATGGACAGTCCGGCAGCAACTGCAAGCCGAATCGGATGAACAAATGGAGATGTTACCATACTATAGTTATCAGTCAGGTGGTTTCTATCAAATCATTATCCAAAACATCGCTACAGCCAATCGGACGCAGTGAACGTATCCTTAGGGGCATTAGGGACATTGACAAAGTACTTGAATCCAGTTATTTTCTCCAGATCAGATACAGACATCATGTCCTTCGCCTGTGGTCTATGCCCTTTCTCCATAGAATGTCTCATTACGAATGCCACGCACTGAAGATCAGATGACTGGCAAGATGTCACAGCCTTACCTGTATTTCCTTTTCTTGTACGCAGCAGGACATAATAGAACATTGTCGGATAAGAGGTATTGCCGGCTATCTTCTTTGCCCTGTCGGTCTCGCCATAATTGTCAGTATAATCCTCGAAATAGCAGCCGACCACTGAATACAATGTATCTGCACAAAGGAAGCGATCGATATGATCCTCCAGATTGTTCCATGCGCCGCCACCGGTATTGAAGTTGCCTCCAAGCTGCGGAGCGATATTGGAATAATAGAACACCTGCCTGTTCGTAGCAGGAGAACAGGTACGGTCAGACGATCCCAACATGTGACCTCTGGTATATCCGGACCATCTTCCATTCTGGATATCAGAAGGAATGTCAGGATCCGCCTTGTAGTCATTGGTACGCTTGGTACTGCCGAGATACATGCTATGACGAGGCGCCGCTACCCACACCGGACAATGATGTTCGCTGCTGTAGCATGTCGTGAAGTTCCTCGCGACCTTTCCGCCGGGACCTTTCTCGTCTCCGGCACAGTAATGGAATGCATAGTACATGGTCTTGTCCTTGTCATCAATGCCGTTCTTGTCCGCATCATTGACGAGAGGCAGTTCAAACCATCCTCCAGCAGTTCCAGGTTCGACCGGATCCGGGTCCGGCGTCGGCTCAGGCTCGGGTTTAGGATTAGGCTCGGGATTAGGATTGTTTCCTCCTCCGGATTCGCCTGTAGAGACACTCCTCATGAACATCTTCAATGGCTTCTGACCTGAAGTATAGAATCTGAAGCATGCGGCACTTACATTATACTGAAGTGTCTTGTCCTGGTTCACCGGCTTGAGATCGACATAGCCTCCATCAAATGAGACAGTCCATCTGAAGTTCTGGTCACCGGCAACTTCACTCTCAGAAAAGATCATCTTTTTGTCTCCGGAACTGCCGATATATCCGATACCGTTCACCTTGATGACATAGGCATCACCATCTTTCCTGATGACCGCCTTATAATCATCTCCCGTCTCGACGGGTATCTCATCTGAAGGTGTATATCCGTTTATCTTCTTGGCATAGCCCATACCCCTGTCCGCATCACCGCTATGCAGAGCAAATATCTCATTTCCATCCACATAGGCAATAATCCAGTCACCTTCCCAGTCAGCACGGGTTTCCGTCAACAGCTTATAACAATATGTCTCAGGTTTAGGCTCCGGTTCAGGATTCTCGGGTTTGTCCGGAGTTTCAGGACCTTCCGGCACATTAGGTTTATCAGGATTTTCCACCTCCGGTTTATCTTCCGGAGAACATGAAGTGAATGATAACGGCATCATCAATGCCAAAGAAAATGTTACAATCGCAGCGACAAATCTTGATTTGATCTTCATAACAAATATAGAATCGGTTAATTATTATCAATGCCAGATTCTGCAAACTTAGTCATTAAAGTTCAAAAAGGCAAAATTGAGCCGTCAGACATAACCGCGTCATATCACCACCTCGAATTGTTCATATTTTTCCCAGGCACCTATACGGAACAGAAGCATCGTTCTGGAATAATCTATTTCCAGTGCAATATCCTTCAAATCTTCCGAATCCCAGGAATATCCGCTCGCTTCAATATAATTGCCTATGGCAAATGTCCTCACCGCACCATCACCGGACACTATATCCAGTTTGAGAGTATTGTCCATCTGTCTCGGGACATTCACTTCAGCCTCAAGCCTTCCATCTGTCCTCCGGTATTCAGCCTGAGCCCTGAACTCCCCTGGAACAAGACTTCCGTCAATGTCATAGCCGCATATTCCGCCCCTGACAATCAATGAAAAGTCAAAAGGGGTCCCTGACATATCCCTAACAATGAACGTAATGCCACAATAGTTCTTGTGCAGCCTGACCGGAACCTCAACATGCTCACAGTCTGTGGAGACTTCACTGAAAAAAGTCCACAATGAGGGAAACTCATCTCCGGACTCCACTTTAACCCACGGTTTATGCAGTTCAGCAGCATTGGCCTGTACGGAAGGACTCACGGCATTGACATACATCTTTCCGCGAGGGACCTTCCACGACCACTTCAAAGTCCCATCCTTCTCAGCCGGAGACATATCCAGAACCTCGTCAAGCACGAATCCTGAGGCCTTACCCGTAAAGCCGGATGCAGTCATGACAATACTTGAGTCCAGTCCCTCCGCTTTTTGGGACAAAACTGTAAGAAGACATGGACAAGAAGCCCTGTCCTCCTTGACTGAACAGCCAGGGCAGGTGACAAGTGGCTGGAGGATAGCCAAGAAGGCAAGGATTCTATAGATATTTCTTTTAAAACACATAGCTCAATGCTATTATGACATCGGACGGCAAGAAAAAGAACTTGGATCCCGTATCTTCAGTAACACCGCACACAGGGCACGAATATTTCTTATACACATCCATACCGCTCCAGAACCCGAGTCCGAAGTCAATGTTGAAATGTTTGCCTACCATATATGAATATCCGCCGGAGAATCCGGCTCCATAACGGTCTCCCTCGTATGTCTTTCTGGAAACCAGTCCGCCTGAATTGTATTCCTGGTACTGGACCTTTCCGGCAAGCCACCACCCCGAAAACACGTTCCATGGCCAGAATCTCACACCGGCAGAATAACTCTGCTGCTTGTTGCGTACATCCTCTTTCCCCTCTCCAAGATTAAAAGTGAAAGGATTGTACCGGAAACCCGCATTGACACTCCAATGTCTGGCAACCGGGTATGAAACCTCCGCATTCAGAGTAACGAAATTCATATAACTAACAAGGTCCGTGGCCAGCGCAGCCTTCTGTGCACGGCAGCCAAAACCGAAAAAGGCGGCCAACATGAACACTATCAATGTACTATACGCTCTTTTCATCTCACTAATGCTCCCCATATCTGTCAAAAACCTGTCTTATTATGGCCGCCTTGTTCGGATATAATGCTATAAGCTTGGATTTCAAAGCATCACGAGAATGCACATCCTTCTGCATCGCCGCAAAAATCTGGGACTTAGTCACTCCCCTGTCTTCCAGATAACGGAATATCTGAGGATGGAACCAATATGACATTCCAGAATTCGGCATCGCACCTCCGTATCTGTCATGATACATGGAATTCTGCATGAAATATCCCCACATCTCACCTATCTCACAATATCCCGCAGCCGGTTCGGTTCCTTTCCCGTATGTAGTTCCGCCTGATGAAACGAACGACGATATTATGAAATTGATATACTTGTCCCAATAGTCCTTTCCCACCTGTGCAAAATGGCTCGCATGGGCAAGCTCATGACAGGTCTCGGAATAAAGTGTCGAGTACGCTGTCTTGCCCTTGAATCCCAGCGTAATGTCTGGAAGGAACAGTTTCACCAGAGAAGCATAGTCACCCAAGAATTTGGCAATCAGAGAACCATCGATAAACGCTCCATGACGCATCATCACCGCACTGCTGGAATCCATGTTCTGGAATATCCATATCCTGAGATTCTTGGGAGGCACCTTTATGTCCATATCCTCCTTGCCGCAACGCCTGATATAATCATAGGCCGCATTATTGAACACGATCAGGCACAACAGTTTCCGTTCCGAAGACGAGGTAATGGTCACATCCATTCCAGCAGAAGGCCCCTTGCCCAATGCGGACGTGGAAGCAGACACCAGCACCTTGTTGAATCCGATATTGAAGCCCTCCTTATTCTTGAATCTCAGTCTGTACCTCGGCTTGGAAGAGAACTTCTTCGACATGGAATAATAGCCGTCCCTGTCAGTATAGGCATAGGAATACTTCACAAAGACATTGCATATCACCTTCACGCCTGCCACGCCAAAAGGCTGACCTCCATTGGCATCCTTGTCAATGATAGTGATTCTGCCTGACGGCTTTGCCGCCGAACCTTTCGTAAAGGAAGCCTCATACAGGTCGGAATTTCCGGTAAGTCTGAAGGCTTCACGCTCCACAGCCTCCCAATCAATTCCGTCTTCCGATTTTGTATCCGCACCCGTCTCCGGAATGAAGCAGTCATCCAGCACTTCATACTCAATGTCAGACGGCATCGCAGTTCCATGAGGGACAACGGCATATTGCCAGGTTATCTCTTCATCTGACACTTCCGGGTCATGATAGTAATCTCCGTCCCTGACAATCTTATAGTCAAGAGGATGATCCATTATTTCATAGCCCGCAGCAACCAGTTTCTGGTACTCCTCCTCCGATTTCGGAAGGAAGCGGACATACACATCAGTAGGTGTCACATCTACCCTACCCGCCTTTGTCGGATACAAATTGTTCAATGCCTTAGTGACATTGGAAACAGAATAGGGGTCCTCCATCTTGTTCCCAAGCACTATCATTTCATGCGATACGGTTGAACTGCCTGACTCATCTTCATTCTGAAAATCAAGCCCCTTCTCACTGCACGCGCCAACCATCACGACTGCAGCCAACATTAGAATCTTTCTGATAGTTTCCATGGTGTCATTATTATTTTTGGTCACGTGGCAAAATTATCCCGACAAAACCATTTTCAAAAAATGAAATTGCTTTTTCTCAATATTCCGGCTTTCTTGCTATTACAGGGCAGATTTCCTAACTTTGCGATGGACATATTTACATCAAAAAAATGAAGCTCTGTAACAAAATCTTAACATTTTCGACACTTTTGCTGGCTTTCAGCATCTTTGCCGACGCCCAGACATACACGGAACGTGTAGCGAAAGACAAGGAAATCGCAGCCGGAGTCTATCATCCATACCACTATGAAGACCTCTCCGACACACCCGCGCCGAAAGGCTACACCCCATTCTACATTTCTCATTATGGACGGCACGGGTCGAGATACCACACATCATTGAGATACTTCAACTATGGCGAACAGGGACTCCGGAAGGCCAAGGAAGAAGGCATCCTGAATGAGACTGGAATGCAACTCTACAACGACTTTTTCGCTGTATTGAAAGAGCACGACGGCATGGAAGGAGAGCTTTCTCCAAGAGGAGCAAGGGAGCACAGGGGAATCGCAGAAAGAATGTATCATCAGCATGGCCAACTTCACGACTGAACTCAAGGAGGAGAATCCGTCATTGCAGTTCAGTTTCGCAACAGGACAGAGATATTTCAGATATCTTGCCAAGTCAGTAGGTGACAAACAGATGAGGGAGGAGTGCAATCACTATGAAGATTCAGTAAGAAGCGCTACCTGTCATGCAGACAAACTCATGGAAAGTATTTTCACAGACAAAGAAAAAGGAATCGAAGCCGTTTCAGATCCGGTAGAATTCTGCAAATCCATAGCTATGGTAGGATCCATCTGCCAATGTCTGGATTTTCTTAACATTGACCTTTTCAAATATCTTGATGCAGAGGAACTTGCAGAGCAGACTGCGATTCGTTCAGACAAGTTCTACGGTCAGTTCGGAAACTCAAAGGAATACGGACAAATCAGTTCTGACGCGGCCAAGGACCTGTTGAGAGATTTTCTGAAGAAGGCTGATGCAGCCCTTGAAAACGGCAGCGGAAGAGCAGCGGACCTGCGTTTCGGACATGATACCGGCATCCTTCCGTTCTATGGTCTCATAGGCCTGGAGAATTACAATGTGAGACGGCCTATGGATGGCATCCATGATTCCTGGACAACCTACGACAGGATTCCGATGGGAACCAATTTCCAGATGGTATTCTATCATAACAAAAAGGGAGACATCCTGGTCAAACTCCTCAACAATGAGAAGGAAACGAGTATCCCGGCATTGAAGACTGCCGTCGGTCCTTACTATCATTGGAGCGAATTGAGAGAATATCTTGAAGGTTTGCTGTAGGGTGACTAAAATGGCGACACCGCCGGCATATAAATCGAAAAAACGGAGTCTGAGACAATCTCAGGCTCCGTTTTTAATATATAATCAGGCTGACGTCTAGAAATAAGCCACAGTCTTCTGCTCGATGGCAGACATCAGGTTATTTGCAAGACGGCTTACGCCGAAGCGGAAAAGTGTAGGATTAAGCCACTCGTTTCCGAGAACTGCTGACACAATCGAATAGTAGCAAATGGCATCCATCACCGTGGAAACACCACCGGCAGCCTTGAAACCGACCTTGCGGCCTGTCTTCTCGTAAAACTTGCGGATGCACTCGCACATGACGTAAGCAGCCATCGGAGTAGCATTGACATCAACCTTTCCGGTAGAGGTCTTGATGAAGTCTGCGCCGCATTCCATAGCGAGGAACGAAGCATCAGCGATTCTTTCAGGAGTTGCGAGAACACCGCTCTCGATGATGACCTTGAGAACGACCTTGCGGCCTTCACGCGCACCAGCCTCATCCACTGCCTTCCTACAAGCTCTGATTTCGTCAGCGGCAGCCTCATAGTTTCCTTCCATGAAAGCATTGAGTGCCAATACGATATCGATCTCGTCAGCACCGGCTTCCACTGCCATCGCACACTCTGCAGCCTTGATTTCCACAAAGGACTGTGATGTCGGGAAACAACCTGCCACAGCAGTCGCATGAAGCGCCTGGTCATTACGTTTCTCCTTTATGACGTGAACGAGGTTAGGATAAACGCAGACTGAAGCAGGGAGAGGATAGTTAGGATATGTCTCCCTGTAAGAGTTCACCTTGTCGATAAGTTTAGTAATGCTGGCCACACCGTCAGTCGTCTTGAGCGAGGTGAGGTCCATGTATGAGAAGCAGTCCCTGAGAAC
>ERZ1026894.1310-NODE-1310-length-14990-cov-25.879946_pt1 | contig 14990 bp, 10 predicted proteins | sample MGYA00380177_ERZ1026894 | MGnify/ENA primary metagenome ERZ1026894 (study PRJEB33269, sample SAMEA4719813) | human gut metagenome | biome: human-associated habitat; feature: organic feature; material: feces | place: Cameroon | collected 2013-10 ... | reverse complement strand
GGGCTGCCTCCTGGGCTTGGCGGATTTCCTTTTTGGCACGCAAAACAGAATATCCATTTTCGCACATCCAGTTCATCATGGTGCGATGATTTACATGTCTTTCCTTCAAGAAAGGAGTAAGTTGGGCCTTGGGGTTTCGATTCAGATAGACTAAGAAGGAATCCCAAGCCTTCTCAAAACGTTCGTTTGCTGTCATAATTTGTTTGATTTTAAAATGATGGTGCAAAGGTACGAATAAATGAGAAGTCTACAATGGTATAAACGCGGAGCCGCTTACACTTCTATGAGACTTTAATGATACTTCTTGTAAAAACATCAGAAAAGTCTCATTTTTATATCTTACTATCAATCAAACAATTACGTCATTATCCACTCCCAAAAATGAGACTTTGAGACTTTTTCTCACAAAAAAACTTTTCTGCCTGTACGGTTGAAACGAGCTGAAAGCCCAAAAGCTAATGTGATTACGAATATCACCATATAATCAAGGGTCTATACGCCACCAGTTCTTCGTGGCATATAGACCCTTGTCGTTTTCTAAATTCTTTAGCACTCCGTTATTTCCCACAAGTCATTACCTTTATAGATGATGGCAATCTTGTGGATAGGCTTTCCATTCATCAGCTGTGGCAATCTTGTGTCTTGCGCATATTGCTCCAACTGAGTCCTTGCTTCTTCCAAGGCCTTGTTTCCTTCTTCATCGGTATCGCCCGTTTTCAGATATTTCAACTCCAAGAGGTAGGCATGGGCAACCTCAGGGAAACGGGTGAGATCCGGAATCATCGTCAAGTCGCAATAACCACCATTCAACTCCATTTCCTGGATGATGTAGTAATAACCACTATGGTTGAGATAAGCGGCGATGAAACCTTGCAGATTGCGCTCTGCCTGGATGCTGGAGTGAATACTTGTGCAGTTTCTGTAACCCTCGGCGATGTATTCAATGGCTGGCTTGATGTTACCATCCAGAGCCATTACATCGTATCGGTCGGCAAGATGATTATTGTTGATTTTGGCATCCCTGTTGTATTCATCCAACACATAGCCGTAATATTGGCGGCGTACATTCTCGTTAGGGATTCCCAACTTTACTCTTCTGCCACGCTTGCCAATGATGGTCAGCATGCCGTAATAGTAGAGCAGACTTGGGAACAGGTCAGGGTCAACCAAGTCTTCAGCAGGGAAACTTTCTCTCAGCTCCGCCCAGATGTAACCTTGGTTGATGATTTCTTTCAGCACGCTCTTGCGGTCGCCTTGCAGCTTGTCCAGGAAGATGATCTTCTTCATCTTGGCATAATCAGTCATGGTGTTTGGGTCTACCATCTCGTCCGGCGCTTTGCCAAAACGGATGAAATGGCGGAGATAATAGATAACCATATCCGAATTGAACATCTTTGGATCTGTGACCAGGCTGTCCTTTGCGAAACAATAGTTGTCATACCAAGGCTTCATGTCGGTAATCAGCTGGTCGGTCGGAACCTTGATGAGTCCTACTTCTCTGTAGTATTCTATCATTTCCCGTACCTCGTTCTCGCTGAATCCCAGCATCATGTTGAACATGGGGTCCATGGAGAGATTGGTGCCGATGTTATAGCCACTGTTGAGGTCGTTCACGGTGACAGGACTTACTCCCATCATCATGATGCGCTGGAACATTCCCTTGAATAGCTTGAAGAAGTCACGGTAGAAACCTTGTGCATGAGTCAAGGCGTGATACACAGCTTCTCCTTCCTCGCTCAGGATGTTGTTGGTGAAGTTGTCATACTCGTCGATGATAAGGTAAAGTTGCGTACCTTTGCTTTTGGAATAAGTATTCAGTGCATTTAGCTTATAGGAGGCACCGGAAAAGCCAAGGTATTCCTCCATGTTGAAATCTTCATCATAATAGGCTGCATACTTTTTGATGAAACCATCGAGTACGCTGTTGCAATATAAATTGAAGTTTTCTTCCAAAGTACCAGGACCAGCCGCTGCTCTGGAAAAATCGAAGTATAAGACTTGGTATTTGCCAAGTCCTTCGGTTGGGTGCGACTCAATCCAAGTATCCTTGAATGTGGTATGGAACGAGTCTTTCTTCTCGATGTCGTAGTAGGCTTGAAGCATCGTGAGGAAGACACTCTTGCCAAAACGGCGTGGGCGGATGAGATAGAGAAAGTCTCCTGCTTCCTCCATTTTTGGAATATACATCGTCTTGTCAGCACAGTATCTGTTCTGACTCTTAATCCAGGTATAATCGGCAACGCCGTATGGTAATCTCTTGTAATCCATATCTTCTTCGTTTTATAGAGTGCAACTTATTCGATTGCAAAGATAGTGGAAATAATCGGGAATAGCAAGGCTTTTCTCAAAAAAAATCATTTCACGAAGCGATATTTTACCTTCGCCATCGGATAGTTATCGTTCAATCGCAAGATGATGCGATAAACGTTATCCTTCCACTGGGTCTTCATGATGCCATCCGGCATCTGCACCTTTTCTACCGATGCCGAGAGATACTGTGCATCATATTCCAACCGCACATTGCCGCCCTGAAGCAGGATTCTTCCCGCCCTCTGTACCACAGGCTTACCGAAAGCCATCAGGATAATCTGATTATCAAATACTTGACCATTCAGTCGGTCTTTCTCTATCTGCAGGGAATCGAGCTTATACTGTTCGGTTACTTCCACCCAGTTGTATTCCCTATCTAGGGCGATGGTACGCTGCCATTTATCCACATGCGCCCCCTCGGTGTAAGCCTTTTCGAGATTCAGGGTAAGAGAAGAGACATCTTCGTTGAAAACATGGCTCACCTTGTCGGCACGATACTTTTTGCCATCCTTCTGCTCCAATCCATTGATAATCGGCACATTGTGATAAGCCGAACGACAGTTCATCAGTTCAAAGCGCTGGTTGCTGAACGATTTCGATGTATAGGTATCTCGACCCAGGTCGATGACCACCGGCTGGCTGTTCTGATAGACGATGAAGTTGCCGATGTCGTTGTGATTATGACTTTCGGCATTATTGCCGCCCTTAGCCGCCACAAACCAGTTTTTGTTGCTCGCCACCATAATCTGGGAGTTTTCCAGATAGGCATCTTCCGTCTTTGGCTGCACAGCTGCTGTTTCCTGATACTTCGGGAGCATGGAGAGGAGCATCAGCTCCCTGCCCAGTTTCGGATAGTTGCCCGATTTCAGGAAGAGCGTAGTAGGCTTGAGGGTGTATTGATATTTCTTACCCACGTATGCCGCCAGCTGCATCATCTGTTCGTTCTGGAGATAGGCGCCATAAGGAAAGAGGATGTTGATGTTCGGAATATTCTGAGCCTGCGCATCCGAGAAATTCACGAAGGTAAGGTCGTTGATATACATCGTGGTGATGAACCTACCCATGTTTTCCACCTTCTTCTTCTGAGCATCAGTCAAGGTAAGGACGGCTTGCTTCGGCGCAAACTGCATGAAGAAAAGCGACTCGAAGAACGAGGCACCGGCACAATCCCAATAGCTGACGCCTTCCTCGCAACCGCCATCATCCGGATACCCCTTCAGGAAGGTTCGCAAACATTGCTGCACTCCCTTGAAGGCTGCATCGCGCTGCTTGGCATCCTGCTCACAGATGAGCACGGTCTGCAACCAGTTGGTCGTAATCCAGGTGTTCCAGTTGTTGGCATTGTTCTTCCAGCCCTGCGGCTGGTTCAACACCGGCTGCAGGAATCGGCGACTGATTTCGCTTCTCACACTATCGCAGAGTCCCTTTTCCTTTCTGTTGATATCATCTTCGAGCATATAGAGTGTCCAGGCAAGCATATCCGCCGTCTCGGCATTGAAGAGATCCACGGGCTGGATATTCCTTTCGGGATGGTCTTTCGGATAATGCGCCGGGATTCCCCACCAAGGTTCCTTCTCTATAAAATAATGTAAGCCCTTGCGGATGGAAGGCAGAAACCGTCCCCTGCCCTGCATGATTTCTGCCATCACCAGACAGACAAACTGTTTTCTGATACCAAAGCTAGCCTCCTCGTATCGGGTGCGGTTACCATTGGTTCGGAACTCGGCAAAAGTTTCAGCAGGAATGGCATTCCAAGGTTTCTTCTGATAGAGATTGCCCAACCGGATATAGTCGTTGCGCATCGCCACAGGCACCTGCTTCTGCCAATATTTATCACCCGCCTTCGGAAAAGGCATAAAAAAAGCCTGGGCTTTCATCAACATGGATGAAAGCACCAAGCCTATTATCATTATCAATTTCTTGTTCATATCGTTTGTTTTTTGCGTACAAAGATACAAAATTATAGCAAGACTAAAGTCTAGAAAATGATAATTTTAGATGAAATATCGTTTAAAAGCGATATTTTGAGAGAGAATTCCACATTTTCCTAAATTTATACATCAAGAGCTTACTACTTCCTCAAGGAATTGGCAGTCAGTTCCAGAAGGCTCTGCAGATATTCATCGTCTGTATCCTTCTTCATCTTATTCAGCGAGGAGGCGCAGAATTTCTTCTCGTCAGCATTCAGCAACTTGCCGTATCCTTTACAGAGCTTGACTATTTTGTTGGCAATACCCGTCTGGAGGGTACGCCGAGTCACCTGATTTCCGAGATAAGGGTATAAATCCTTGGCATTCTTAAAGGCAGCGCGAAGCGTATTGAGTTGCATCATAAACTCTGCCGCATCCTTTGGAGGAGTCTCATCGAAATAATAACTGCCAGCCAAACTCTTGTCAAACTTGAAGTTCTTGCCCAGCAAGACAAGAGAATCCAGACTTTGAACAGACGGTTTCGTATAAGAGAATGGCTGCGTATTGGCGGATGGCTTCTTATAGGTTTGCGGATCCTTGGAGTAGAACTTATATACACTGCCCAATACCATATCATTCTTTCCCGGATACCATACCAAGGCATAAACATATCGCATGGTAGAATCCTTGCGGTCACGGAAATACTGCAGGTTATAGTTGCGGTCCTTGTGAGCACCAAACAAGTAGGTCGTGGAATTGTTATTACCATATCCCACCCGATTCGTCTCAATGCTGGCAGAACCCGCTTTCTTGGTAAAACTGATATAAGCGAGACGACTATTGCTCAACAAAGCCTTATGAAAGGTATCCACCATTTTCTGCTTCTTCCTAGGAACGGCAAACTCAAATCCCTTCATCATACCTATATTATAGGTATTCATCGTGGAAGAAGTAACGAGGTCGTCTTGCAACAAATCCTGTACGAATTTATCAAAAGCCTGGTCGATGTTCGGTATAGGCTTCTGGGCATGGCAAGCCGAAGAGAGCATCATCAGGCAAGCCACAAATGCTAATTTAAAAGTTGTTTTCATATTCTTCTTCTTTTAATTGTTTCTTGTTAATAAACCTCCTGGTCATCACTCAAATGGTCCTCATCATGCACATTCTCCTCGCTTTCGAACGAGGCACTGGCTACTTCGGCATTGAGCACCTGGGTTTGAAGAGCATTGACGAGATAGAGTTTGAAGAACATTTCGTTCTGCTGTGCCTCCATCTCCCAGAGATGCGCATCGGCAAGCATTTCCGGCTCAGCCAACAAAGAATCGGCGGCTATACTCTGGGCTATCAAAAGCTTTGGAGGAGCTGGAGCAAACTTATGCTGACGATATTTCCTTGGCTTGCGCATCCTTGTTTTTGGAGATTCGGAATCACCATGCTTCTTTACCTTTTCAGGCATGGAGAGATTGGCATCTGGCGCTTTTCCCTTTTGAACAACAGCAGAATCAGCATCATCCTGAGCAGTACTGCCATCGAGTTGAGCTATCTTCAAATCATCCTGATGCCCAGTCTGATGCCCTATCCAAGGAATAGCAAACCCTATCAGCAGGGCGATGGATGCAGCCATGCTAAGCGGCAACCATAGACGGCGCATTCGTGCCTTAGCCTTTGGATGAGCATCTGCAACATGCTTCTCCGGTTCATGGTCGAGGGGCATCCCCTCGTCGAAATATCCAAACATCATCTGGTATTCCTTCAGGTCATCGCTCACATCGGAATGCTGGCGAAACCACTCCCCTAGCAGAGCCTCCTCTTCAAGAGTAGTCTCACCAGCCATAAACCAATTGAGCAACAAACGTATATCTTTTTCTTTTTCGTTCATATCATTTTTTCCTCCTTTATTGATTATACCTATTTTATATATAAGGGCTATCGACATCTTTTTCTGATTTCCTGCAACATCTGCTTTCTTGCCCTCGATAGCAACACGGATACAGATTCTGTGGTGATGCCCACGATTTGCGCTATTTCCTCAGAGCTTTTCTTCTCCACCTGCCGCAGATAAAGCACCTGATACTGGTTAGAGGGCAGAGCCTTGAGGCGTTTTTGCAGCCACTGGTCGTTCTCCGAGTTTTCCACTTCCACATCGGGCGGCGCATAGTGGCTAACCGACTTATCGAAAGGCCGCGCATCTATCGAAATCATCTTCCGCTTGCGAAAGTGGTCGATGCAAAGATGCTTGGCGATGCAAACCATCGAACCTCTGGCATGAACAGCAGACTGAATGTCTTCCTTAATAGCCCAGAGCTTGAGCATCGCATCCTGTGCGATGTCCTCAGCCTCATCACAGCCAACGCCATAACCCTGACTGATTTGCAAGGCTATCTGCCGCAACTGCGGAACGATATGGATGAATTCATTCTCTGTCATTTGCTCTCTTTTGTTTTATTTGTTCAAAACTACAACATAAACGGAAAAGAAGTGTTTTTCTTAATGAGATTAACCTATATTAACAAGAAGTTTCGCATGTGGTTCAAGTACGGGCTGAAGGCCCAAAAGCTCCTAGCCCAGGGCAACGCCCTGGGTATAATAGCAGCCAACAAAGCGCCCTGTAAGGGCAAAAGCTTTACTAATCATCTGGTTTTAAAGCTTTTGCCCTTACAGGGCGACAGGTTTACATCCATTAAAAACCCAGGGCGATGCCCTGGGCTAGGAGCTTCTGCCCTTTCAGGGCGTGTGGGGCTACTTACTGAGTTTTATTACTTATCCATAAACGACAAGCCCTGATAGAACCAGACATTCATCTGGTTGGCGCCACGATGATTCCAGGCATAATAAGGAATCAGGGTGAGGTTCTGACACTTGACAGAAATGACACCCTCCTTCTTTTGGTCTAAGATATGAGCAGGTGTACTGATAGCCTTGACATTGAAGGCAGGAGCACCCTGGGTCTCCTTGTTCTCAATGCTGTAGTTATCCACCAAAGTGAAGTTTGGCTTCTTGGCCATGATGGTGCGGAGTACAGGCTCGTTATCGTTATCTACAGCCTCAGCGCAATATACCAATGGTCCACGCTCTACGGCAACCTTGCCCTTATCATCTGCCACCTTCGCATTGGCAACTACGGTGCGTACCGGCATATCGAAGTGGATGCGGATTACATCACCCTTCTTGATGTTCTTGACAGGGAGATAACCCTTGTTGGCATTGAGGTCAGCCTCAACAGCCTTGCCGTTTACGGTTACGCTATAAGCAGGCTTCTCTGCATCGCTATACTTGTAAAGGTCGCTAGGAACCACCTGGTTGCGAACCCATCCAGGAATGCGGACCAGGAGGTTGGCATTCTTCACACCGCTCTTCTTCACAGCAATCTTGATATCGCCGTTCCAAGGATACTCGGTAGTCTCCTCCAGAACCACATCCTTGCCATTCACCTTGATGGTAGATGTATTACCGGCAAAGAGGTTTACATAGATGTTGTTGTCCTTCACACCATAGAGATAACCAGGGATAGAAGGGATGAAGCGGCTCAGGTTACTTGGGCAGCAGGCACATCCGAACCAAGGCTGGCGGGTGGTGTTGTTATCAGCATTGAAGGCATACTTGCCGTCGCTTGACAATGGATTAGGATAGAAGAATCTACCGCCATCCATGCTCATACCCGAAATGACACCATTATATAAGGTACGCTCCAGGCAGTCGATATACTTGCTCTCGCCATGAAGCAGGAACATGCGCTCAAAGAGGTAAACCATAGAAATGGCTGCACAGGTCTCGTTATAGGCTGTCATATTCGGCAACTCATAGTTGGCACCGAAAGCCTCACCGGCATGGCGGGCACCTACACCACCTGTAAGATAGTATTTCTTGCCAACGATGTTTTCGAAGATACGGTCGATCACCTTCATATAGGCAGAATCCTTGGTCAGGGCAGCCACATCTGCGATACCGGCATACATATATCCGGCACGCACAGCATGACCCACTGCCTCCTTCTGCTCCAGGATAGGAGCCTGGCTCTGAGAATATGGGTTGCGGATATGAGTCTTGCCACGATAGTCGAGCAGATACTTAGCCTCATCGAGATACTTCTTCTCGCCAGTCAAGGTATAGAGACGAGCCAAAGCCATCTCTGCTATCTGGTGTCCCGGAACGATGGTAGCCTGTCCCGGATTAGGTCCCACTTCCTTGACCACACAATCGGCATAGCGCTTGGCGATGTTCAGGAACTTGGTGCTACCCGTAGCCTGATAATGAGCGCAGGCTGCATCTACCATGTGACCGAGGTTGTAAAGCTCATGACTCAAATCCTCGTCCTTCACCCATCGCTTATTTCCCGACCATCCGTGTGGATGCTTCGGATTGATGGTACGGGCAGTATAGAGATAGCCATCCGGCTCCTGTGCCGCACCTACCACATCGAGCACGCTGTCGATGTAAGCCTTCAACTTCTTGTCCGGATAAGTCTGGAGGATGTAGCTGGCACCTTCGATGGTTTTATACACATCGGTATCATCGAAAGAGAATCCCATAAACTTGCTTACATCCCACTCCTTGGTATTCAAACCCGGGTGGTTAGGATGCTGCAGGGTATAGGCAGCCATCTCGAAGTTCTTGTAACGGTGCTCGCTTTCGCACTTGCTGAAAGCCAATGGCACGGTTACCTCTCGGGCAGCCTTCAGTCGGGCACCCCAGAAGGTGTTCTGTGAAATCTTCACACTGGTGAAAGGAACCTGAGTAAATGGATAACCATTGCTCAATGTCTTCTGCTTCTGCGCCATCGTAGGCATTGCCACGGCTGCAGAAAGCAATACTGCTGAAATAAATCTCTTCATTATTAATAAGGTTTAATGATCTGTTGTTTGCTTATTATGGGTGCAAAGATACAAAAAGATTTTGAATATAGTGTATATTAAACAATAAAAGATAGGTACTTATCGTTAAAAAGTAACGAAAGTACCCATCTCTCACCTTATTTTATATACCCTTACAGGTTCTTTCTTCAATATTCGGAATGGATATAAGGAGGCATATCGCCATATTCGTCAGGATTATACATATACCAGAATGCAGTCTTCATCTTCTTCTGTTCTATTTCCGGCAACAGGCTCACCTCTCTATTTTGCATAAACAAATACAAGAAACGACTTCTTGTTGTTTTCGGGAAATTAAAAACCAGGAACTTTTTGCCTGAACTTTCCTTTTGATACATCCATACAAACAAAGCATACCTGTCAGTATTGGCATATTGCAAGAAAAGATTGTTTTCCTCACCATGACCATAAGTTCCGACCCATCTTTTCATGAAAGTTTTTGCCTGCTCTCCAGTAAATTCCAATATAGCATGGAGTGAAAGGCACCAACATTTTATTGTCATCAAACTGTCAGAAACGGTTTTGCCATCCTTGTTGTTTAGCGAGCTTATATCCAATGTATAATCAGAATTAAACTTTAACTGAACACATGAGTCTTGCTTGGCAATAATCCCTCCCATTTGAGAATAGAAGTTTCTTATCAAATCATCCATCAAATATGTCTCTCCGTCGATAGTACATTCATCGGTAAACAGCCTGTCCGGATCAAAGAAAGGCTTTGTGAAATTGATGACAAAAGTTTTGTTTGTCCAATTTTTAAATATTTGTGTGAAAGAGCAGTCTGCCTCCAACCGATAGCCTGCGCCATCGTGGTTGGGGCTGAAAACACCCTTGATGTGTACACTGGCATCCTCAGCATCGGTATCAGCAAAAGCAATCCCGTCAGCAGTAGGACTTACAGTCACATCTACCTGTACATATTCTTTAGGATATGGTATGATTCCATAAATTTTCAAATCGTATTTACCTTCCTTAATTTTGCTGGGTTCAAACTGAAGCGAGATTCCTTTATCAGAATAATCCTCTCCATTCACCAGAAACTTGCCCGGAGAAGGCACAAAAGTACCTTCAATCAGCTTCGCATCAAGCGGAGCCGGATCGTCACTATGGCAGGAAGCCACTGTTACAGCCAATAGCACCCAAAATAGCCATGAACTTAAAATTAATAACTTCTTCATACCAAATCCTTTCTTTTTGTTAGTTTATAAGTAATATATATATCATATTTTAGTGCAAAGATATAAAAAAAAACGAACAAGCACTACATTGTTTAGTTAAATAAGACTAACAGAATCATGTTGCCGCACACAAAATGAAAACTTTCCATCAATAAACAGTAAAACGCCCCTTCTCCATAGAGACGAGGCGTTTATATAATTACTGATTATCACATTTTATCACTTCACTCCCGTATGGGTAGGAACTACTCGCTTGATGGTGCCATCGGCATTGAATTCCATCCTGTCGATGCAAACCTCACGGTGAACACCTGGCTGATGATGGATGTAATCCTTGTTGATGCGATGATATACGATATACCACTCATCTGTGCCTGGCTTCTGAATCACGGAGTTATGGGCTGTGCCATAAATCTCGTGCTGTGGGTCCTGAATCAGAACGATAGGATCCTTGGCTACCTCGATAGGACCGAGCGGAGACTTGGATGTTCCGTAAGCCACATGATAGTTGGCTGCACCCGTATCATCCACCGACCACATGAAGTAGTAGAGTCCGTTGCGATAGAACACGTATGGAGCCTCGCGATAAGCATAATCCTTCAGGCTTCCGCCCTTTGGAGTCATCACGGTCACGGTTTCGTCCTTAATCTTGGTCATGCTTGGCTCCAACTCGGCACCTGCCATGAAACTGTTGCCCCAATAGAGGTAAGGCTTCTCCGATACCGGGTCGATGAAGACATCCACGTCGATGAGCTGCCCCTTGCAACCCGGATGGTTCTTCGCCAGAAGAGGATGGCCTAGGTCAACGAATGGACCTGTAGGAGAATCAGCAACCGCTACACCCATCTGCTTTCTGCCATTGTCGTTAGGACGGGCACTGAAATAGAGATAGTACTTGTAGCTGCCGTCCTTCTGCTTCACCTCTACGGCAGCCGGAGCCCAGAGATTGCCATTGGCCCAGGAAATCTGGTTGCTCTTTGCATCGAGCACCACACCTTCGTTCTTCCATTTCTTGAGATTTTTAGAAGAATAGCAATAATATTGCCATCCACCCCATCCCGGTTTTCCATCCGTGGTGGAATAGATATAATACTTCTTTGTCTTGTTGGAATACAGGATTTCAGGATCTGCATGAAAATCCGGAAGAATCGGATTTCCCTTACCCGTGTATGAAGGGTTAGGTACGGTTGGCACCTGTGCCTTGACAGGAGCAGCAGTCAGCAAAACAGCTGCCATCATTCCCATAATTGTCACTTTTCTGTTCATCATTATCTTGTTATTCATGTTAGTATTCACAAAATGAATGTTAGTGTCACATTTTATTTGCAAAAATACATCATTTTATACGAACAGAGGGATACAAATTCTGATAAAAAGTATAATAATTGTTCAAAAGGCAGTTTTTTGAGGTAAAAAACTGCCTTTTTCTTTATTCATTCACAATCAATCCACCCTTAGGCTGCATTTCCACCTTCAGGTTGCCCTTCTTATCCACCTTCACGGTTTTCATCTGAGAAACAGGCCAGAGAGCCTTCTTGTCCTTGCTGGCTGTTTCATGATAATAGGTAACGCTCTTGCCGGCAAGCATTGGCAAGTTCAGGGTGAGTTTCTTTACCTCATCGGTGCCGTTCAAACCGGCAACATACCATTTATCACCATGGCGACGTGCCACAACCGCATATTTTCCAGGATAACCGGCGATGAACTTCGTCTCATCCCAGGTAGTAGGAACGCTCTTCAGGAAATCAATTTCATGCTGAGGAAGCTCGGAGAGATTGTTCGGATAGATGGCGATGCACTGGATGGCTGCCTGGTTCATGATAGCCGAAGCCATCTCGAAAACATCGGTGGTATAACGGCGATGACGACTCTTGTTATCCTTAGAGAGATACTTGTTCATGATGGTACCACCCCAGTCCATCGCTCCCACGGCATTGCGGCAGAATGGATGCATGGTGAGTTCAAAACCCTCCTGCTTGGCATGATAATCAGAGAAGAATACATTCTCTGAAGCCAGGACAGCCTCGCTGGAAACATAGTTAGGATACATGCGTTCCCAACCTCTAGGCAGGGTGCAACCATGGAAGATAACCTGAATGCCGTAATCGTTGGCATCGCTGAGGATGTCTTCATACTGCTGCATGGTGTGCTGCTTGTCGCCACCAAAGAAATCCACCTTGATGCCCTTGATGCCGATGCTCTTCATCCAGGCCATCTCCTTTTTGCGGGCCACGATGTTATCCATGATGCCACGAGGTCCCTGAGGTGCATCGTTGGCCACACCATTGGAATTATACCAGAGCATCAGGCTTACATTCTTGCTCTGCGCATACTTGCTCAATTCTGCTATCTTGTCTCTACCAATCTGAGTATCCCAGAGCGCATCAACCAGCACATATTCATATCCCATGGTAGCAGCCAGGTCGATGAACTGCTTCTGGTCGTTATAGTTGCAGGAACCATCCTGCCAGATGAGCCAGCTCCAGGCATACTTGCCTGTTCCGTATTTCTGGGAAGCCTCGAATCTTGGCTCCACCACATCGTATGGAATGGTGGTCTCTACCAATGGCTTCAAATCTGAACCCACGGTGATGGTGCGCCATGGAGTGGAACCCGGAAGAATGAAAGCTGCCGATGTAGCCCCGATGCCATCTGCCTCTTTCTCCATTGGGAAGGCTATCTGATAACCCTTGGCTGCATCGTAATCGCTGATGTGACAACCCGGATAGTTGCCGTGAGTACCCGTCTCGCTGACCAATACCCATCCATCGCCGCCTACCTTGAAAAGACAAGGGAAGGTATAGCCATGACCATAACCCGATTTTGCAGATAAAGGCTGATCTACCTTGTAATCCTCCTCATAACTTGGTTTGGTACGGGCAAAACCGATGAGCGGATCCGACTGTGGACAAAGGTAAGTGGTGGTTACCTTTGGAAGATTGAAAGCTGTTTTCTCTTCATTCACGATGATATGCTGCGCCTTCAGCTGGTCAAAAGTATATCGGAAAGCCACATCATTGTTGCTCACATTGAAGGTAACGGTCATCGGCTGCTTATTGCCGTTGATGTATGTTACATGGAGCTGATTGGCATGATAATCTACATGCGATACCTTGGCGGTGCGAAGGTCATAACTCTTCTCCACCTTCGCCTCTTTCTTACTCTGAAAGGTCAAGCCTTGGCTGAAATCGCCCACATTGGCAAGGAGCCCGAGCTGCGATTCCTCCATCATTCGCTTACCTGCATAGTCGATGGAATAATAGAGTTTGCCATCGCGGTCTTCTACCACGACATTCAACTTACCATCAGGAGAAGTGATGGTATTCTTTTCGGCATAGGCACCGATGCTAGCCATCAATGCCAGTGCTACTGCTAAAACGTTTTTCTTCATTTCCGATTGCGTATAGTTTAGTTATGATTATTTTTTTGATTGCAAAGTTACTCAAAAACATCCACAAAGAGGGCAAGAAAACAACAGAAAAATAACACGATTCGTGATTTTGTAACAGCCAACAAACATTTTGCAACAATTTACGCTGCATAAAAAGCCAAAAACAGGACAAACTGCCTCATTTTTCAGATTATTATTGTATCTTTGCAGAAAGTTTGCAGTATTTTTAAACGAAAAATAGCATAATCATATAGAACAATGGAAAAAGCAAAACAGATTCCTTACCGTGCCATCGCCCTTGATTTGGATGGCACCTTAACCAACCACGAGAAAGTGGTTACCCCTAAGACCCGCGAAGCCTTGCTCAAGGCTGCAAGCGAGGGAGCCGTAATTATCCTTGCTTCCGGTCGCCCTACCTACGGCATCGAACCGGTGGCTGAATGTCTCGAACTGAACCAGCGAGGAGGATACATCCTTTCTTATAATGGTGGCAACATCGTGAATGCCCAGACTGGCGAAAAACTCTTCTCGCAGTTTCTGCCGGATGAAGTGATACCAGAATTATATGCCTATGCCAAGGAGCACGATCATGCCCTGCTGGGATATGCCGGCAACGAAATCATCACAGAGATGCCAGACGATGAGTATGTGAAAGAGGAGTCGCGCATCAACAAGATGAACATCCGAAAGGTGGACAACCTGTTTGAAGCCCTGGAGCCTCATCCTACCAAGCTCCTCATGACTGGCGACCCTACCCTCATGCTCAAGGCTGAAGAGGATTTAGTAGAAAAGTTGGGAGACAGAATGGATATCTTCCGCTCGGCTCCTTTCTTCCTGGAGTTGGTACCTAAGGGGATAGACAAGGCAAAGTCGCTGACTCGCCTCCTGGCGAAAATCAATCTTACTCCTGCCGACATGATTGCCTTCGGCGATGGTTACAACGACCTGAGCATGCTGAAGCTTGCCGGCATGGGGGTGGCGATGGAGAATGCAGCCCCAGAAGTAAGAGCCGAAGCCGACTATGTTACGCTATCAAACGAAGAGGATGGCGTAGCCGCAGCCCTCGAACATTTCGGAATGTAAAGATTCCAGCACATACGCCAGCACGCCCTGAAAGGGCAGAAGCTCCTAGCCCAGGGCATCGCCCTGGGTATAATAGCAGTCAACAAGGCGCCCTGTAAGGGCAAAAGCTTCGTATATTGCCTGGTACTTGAAAGCTTTTGCCCTTACAGGGCGACAAACTTGCGTCAATGATTACCCAGGGCGATGCCCTGGGAAGGCACTGAAAAAGGTACCCAATTTTAAGTTGCATAGCTTGTTTTTGAACTTT
>ERZ1026894.1309-NODE-1309-length-15003-cov-6.671461_pt1 | contig 15003 bp, 14 predicted proteins | sample MGYA00380177_ERZ1026894 | MGnify/ENA primary metagenome ERZ1026894 (study PRJEB33269, sample SAMEA4719813) | human gut metagenome | biome: human-associated habitat; feature: organic feature; material: feces | place: Cameroon | collected 2013-10 ... | reverse complement strand
ATATAGAGTACAAGTATGGCTTTACGAGATAAATACCTTACATTTGTAGTCGGAAATATTTGCAATGATTCCGACCATAAATTGAATAGTAAAGCTATGCAAGAAGCTGTAGTAAATAAAATTAAGAGCAAGATAGCACATTGTAAGTTCGGGGAGGTGTTTTTCGTGTCTTCCTTTCCCCAATATGATGTGGAATACGTCACCAAGCTACTGGCGATATTCGAGAAGGAAGGGATTATCTCCCGAATATCAAAAGGTGTGTATGTCAAGGCACGCAAGACTCGCTTTGGCATACTGTACCCTTCTGCCTCTGAATTAGCATCAGAAATAGCCAAGAGAGACAAGGCGGTGATTATTCCTACTGGAGTGACAGCAGCCAACCTGTTGGGCTTTTCTACACAAGTGCCTATGACAACGAGTTTTCTCACGACAGGCTCCAGCAGGAAACTCTCCATGGGAAAACGCATGGTCGTATTGAAACATGGCGCTCCAAGAAACTTTGCTTTTAAAGGTGTATTGATGCGTGATCTTGTACAGGCACTTCGCAGTATCGGCGAAAACAACATAACGGCTGAGGATGAGAAGCAAATTTCCAAACTGTTGGCGGAAAATCCTGAAACGGAGACTATAGAGCACGACCTGCTGTTGGCTCCTGTATGGATGAGAAATGTTATCAGACGAAACATTAAAGACAAGGCATTATGAGCAAATGGATAGATTTTACAATAGATGAGCGCAAGGCGATGATACAGGCTGTCAGCGAGGGAAAGCAGATAGACGAGGCATCTGCCGAAAAGGACTGGTGGGTAACGGCTGTACTCTATGCCATATTCCATACCAGCATAGGCGAGTATCTCTTGTTCAAAGGTGGCACAAGTCTTAGTAAGGGATGGAATATCATCAATCGTTTCAGTGAGGACATTGACCTCGCGCTATCAAGAGACTTCTTCTTGAATGTCAAGAACCTTACCTGTGCCAACTGTACTTCGAATACGCAAATCCACCATTTGCGAGAAAAGGCACAGGACTATATTCTTGGCGACTTCAAGTATGAGTTAAAGGAGGAGTTGAAAAGCTTGGGACTTCCCGTAACGGTTATTGGAGACAATGACGTATTGGATGAAAATGGAGAGCCGCTCAAAGTGCCTCACGACAAAGACCCATCTGTGATTTTCGTCAAATATCCTTCGCTCTACCAAAGCAATGCTGTATACGCCACCCCAACGGTAAAAATTGAGATTAGTGTATTGTCTATGGCAGAGCCTTTTGAAATGAGACGCATATCGTCATTGGTAGAACAAGCATTCGATGGCGAGGACGTAGACTCTGATTTGGTTCAAACCATTCGCACGGTTACGCCTGGTCGTACTTTCCTCGAAAAGGCATTTCTTCTCTGCGAGGAATATCAGAAAGCCGAGCCACGTACCCATCGGATGACACGTCATTTCTACGATTTGGAAAAGCTAATGCAGACTCCATACGCAGAAATGGCTCTCAACGATGTGGCATTATACGAAGACATCGTCAACCACAGACGCAGATTCTATCATGTGGGGTATGTGGATTATGACAAAGAACTGCCACAAAGCATCCAGATTGTTCCAAGTGATACACTCTTGCCAAGTTATGAGGCTGACTACAATGAGATGAGGGGCAGCTTTATCTATGGCGAGTCTTTGGACTTTTCTGCCCTCATGAAAAGAATGACGGAACTTGAAGAACGTTTCCGCAAGATTTCAAACGAACTATAACTATAAATATGAACTCATTATATCTTCTCCAGTTTGCATGAAGATGAAACATGCGAACTGAAGTAAAAATAATGAATCCATAGTTTTCTTTTCTTATGTTTACTTTCTTGTATTTCTGGTTGCTTGCCGTAGGATTATCAAGATTATCATCTATCATTGGCATCTTCATTATCTTACTAATTTTAAGAAAAACGCCTGCATACTTGCGTATATTGCACATTTGTAGTAATTTTGCGCACGAAATTAATAAGAAAGTCAGTGGCATGGCACGTTTCATCGCTGCTGCAAACTACTTAACGAATTATGACTCACAACTTACTGAAAGGCAAGCGCGGCATTATCTTTGGTGCGCTTAACGAAGACTCTATCGCTTGGAAGGTGGCAGTAAAGGCTGCTGAAGAAGGCGCACAAATTACACTTAGCAATACAGCAATGGCCCTGCGTATGGGCACACTCGATAAGTTGGCTGAACAGATTGGTGCTACCATCATTCCTGCTGACGCAACCAATGTAGATGAACTCACTAACGTATTCCAGAAGAGTATGGAAGTGTTGGGTGGTAAGATTGACTTTGTGCTCCACTCAATCGGTATGAGTCCCAACGTGCGCAAGCATCGCACTTATGACGACTTAGACTACGGCTACTTGCAAAAGACGCTCGACATCTCTGCTATCTCATTCCACAAGATGTTGCAGAGCGCTAAGAAGTTAGATGCTATCGCTGAGTATGGTTCAGTTGTAGCCCTCACTTATGTGGCTTCACAACGTACTTTCTATGGCTATAGCGATATGGCCGATGCAAAGAGCATGCTCGAAAGCATTGCGCGCTCTTTCGGCTACATCTATGGCCGTGAAAAGCACGTCCGCGTCAACACAATCTCTCAAAGCCCTACGGCAACGACTGCAGGTAAGGGTATTAAGGAGATTGACAACATGATGGACTTTGCCGATAAGATGTCTCCCCTTGGCAATGCCAGTGCTGAAGACTGCGCTGACTACTGCGTAATGATGTTCTCTGACTTCACACGTAAGGTGACGATGCAGAACCTCTTCCACGACGGTGGCTTCTCATCAATGGGTATGAGCCTTCGCGCCATGAACCAGTATGCAAAGGATATGAAGCCCTTTGAGGACGAAAATGGAAAGGTAATCTACGGATAATATGTAGTGTATATCCACACTTTTTTTAAACAATGAAGTCGTCTGAACTTTTATGAAATTCAAGATTTGCCTTTATTTTTGAGGCGTTTTTGGACCTTGAAGAGGGAGTGTAGCGAGCTACACGACCGATGAAAGGTCAAAAAACGACCAAAAAGAAAGGTGAAGATTGAATTTAGAAGAGTTCAAACTCCAATTCAAATCTTCGTCAGAAAAGTTTAGACGACTTCAATAAGTTTTCATGTTAGCTGCACTTGGCAAATCGTAAAAGTTTGTCGAGTGCAGCATTTTTTTGTACTTTTGCGTTACAAATAATATCGTTATAAAATATGGGATTTTTTTCATCAATATTCGGTTCTTCGTCATCAGCGGCCGAAAAGAGTACAGATAGTAAATACACAACCTTGTGTGACGACGGGGTGCGCGCCATGCAAATGGGAGAATTGCCCTATGCAGAGAAGTGCTTAACGGCTGCGTTGGAACTGAAGCGTGAACTGAAAACGGTAGGTTTCTTGGCAGAGGTGTACCTTCGTATGCGTGATAATGAAAAGGCTTTACCTCTTTTGCAAGAGATTTCAGCCTCTGAGGCTGATACGCTGGAGGTTGATTTGCTCTTGGCCCAAACACAAGGTCAGCTGAGTCAATTTGAGGAAGAGCGTACCACTTGTGCTAAGATACTTCAACAACACGGTGACGAGGCACGTGCACTTTATTTAGCTGCGGAGGCAGACCATGGTTTGCACGACGACTTTATGGCCATAGCTCATTTAACACAGTGCTTAGCTTTGCGCGAGGATTATGTGGAAGCGCAGTATCTGCGTGCAGAGGTGCTGAAGGGTATGGGGCAATGGAATGAAGCCTTGGCTGATGCTGAGGCTTTGGTAAAGGCTGACGGTGAAAATGAGAAGTTCCTTTTGTTGCGTGCAGAGGCTTATGTGGCTTTGGCAAAGGTAGATGAGGCAGTGGCCGACTTAAAGGCGGTGCAGTCGTTAAATCCCTTTAGTGATGAGGCGGTGTTGCGTTTAGGTAGCATTTATGAACAGACCTCGCAGTGGGACAAGGCTTTGGCTCTATATGACGAAGCGATAGAGTTACGTCCCGACTTTGCAGCGGCTTACAAGGCGCGTGGTGGCGTAAAAAATCACTTAAAGGACGCAGCCGGTGCTGCTGAGGACTTAAAGCGTTCGCTCGAACTGGCTCCTGAAAAGGGAAAGGACTTAGATGGTGAGTACACCAATATCGAAAACGAAATAAACGATCGCTACAAGCGCATGAATCCGTATCACTTCTAAAAGTTGGATAAACTGTAATTTGTCGAAGAGGCATCAATGAACATTAAGGCGCGCTTCGACAAATTGCAGTTTATCCAACTTTTATAGTTTTTTACCTATCATATAAGATTGACTGAAAGCCTAAACTCCTAACACTTTAAAGAAAATACATGAAATATACAATTTCACATTTATATCAAACTGGCGAAGGATTATGGGTATTTCAGTCTAACGAAGAACATACCGCAGGGGTTGCAACTCGTGCAGCACAATTAGCCGAAAAGTTTGGCATGGCTTTGTGGGGCAATGTCTTGGGGCTTCTGCATGATAAAGGCAAAGAATCGAAAGCCTTTCAACAACACATCAGAAAAGCAAGTGGCTACGATCCCAATGCCGTCGTTGACGGAAACTATCACCATGCCTACGTGGGCGGAGTGATTGCTCGCCACCTTTGGGGCAAGGGCGCTGACAACTTTTTGGTTAATCCAATCGTCTCACACCACACAGGACTACACGATACTGACGAACTCAACGCCCTACTACAGCAAAGCTTGCCTCGGGAAATCAATCTCGACATCGACAAGCCCACTCTATCTGCTCTCCCCTTCAAGGCCGACAAGAAAGATCTTCATCATATAGTGCGTATGCTCTATTCATGCCTTGTCGATGCCGACTATCTTGACACCGAAGCTTTTATGGACAAAGAGTCGGCTGCCTTACGTGTCCACCCTACAACTTTGAAGCAATTGCTGCCCAAACTTTTGCTCTACCTTCAAGAATTAAAAGAGTCGGCACAGACATCAACTGTAAATGAGGTAAGACGTAAAGTGCAGGAGCGTTGTGATGCAATGGCCGATAGTCCCATAGGCTTTTATAGCTTAACCGTTCCGACAGGGGGTGGTAAAACACTGTCGTCATTGCTATGGGCTATGAAGCATGCCATTCGCAATGGCCAACAACGCGTCATAATAGCTATACCCTACACCAGTATTATTGTACAAACGGCTCGTATTTTGCGTCACATTTTTGGTCAAGAGAACGTGTTAGAGCACCATAGCAACGTCGAAGCAGACGCACCGCTCAACGAAGCGTTACAACAAAAGTTCAATTTAGCTACTGAGAATTGGGATTACCCCATTGTAGTAACCACCAATGTACAGCTTTTTGAATCGATGTTTAGCAATCGTCCTTCAAAGTGCCGTAGACTACACAACATTGTTAACAGCGTAATTGTACTTGACGAGGTACAAACGCTGCCCACCGATTATTTGCAGCCCATTGTTGATGCCTTAAATACTTATAATCGTCTATTTAAGACCTCTGTTTTGTTCACCACTGCAAGCCAACCCATACTAAGCGGAGTCATTGAGGGGTGTAACCCGCAAGCCGCATTCAATGGCATAGACCACATTGCCGAAATCATACCTTCCGATTATTGTCTGCACGACAAACTACGCCGCGTACAATTAGAGATAGATAATGAAGGCAAGACATACGATGAGATAGCAGCTCAGCTTCTTCGTCATAAGCGAGTGCTTTGCATTGTCAACACACGCCGCGATGCTAAAGAGCTATTCAATCGATTGCCCCGAGAGGGCGTAACGCTCCATTTGTCAAAAAATATGTGTGCCGCCCACATCAGCAAGGTTATTGAACAAATGAGAATGGCGTTAATGGGCAATACCGAGATAGTTCGCGTAGTGTCCACCCAACTGATTGAGGCTGGTGTCGACATCGACTTCCCCGTAGTTTACCGCCAAGAGGCGGGGCTCGACTCTGTACTACAAGCTGCAGGACGATGCAATCGCGAGGGAAAACAGACTTTGTGTACCACCCACGTGTTTAGTTTATCAAAAGAGCACGCTCTACCCTCAGGCGATATGCAAGCTGCTAACAATGCACGACTCAGCTTGAATAAGTCGCTTGATTGGTTTGCCCCCGAAGCCATGACACAATACTTTATGCAGCTCTATTGCCGAAAGACTACATTCGATGCAAAGAATATCAAAAGTTATCTTTACAATATCAGAGATATGCTCTTTTCCACAGCTGCTAAAGCGTTTAGCCTTATTGACAATCAAGGCATTCCTGTCATCGTATGTTATAACGATAGTATGGAATGGGTAGATGTGCTTTTACAAAAGGGGCCCTCTTATTCATTAATGAAGCGATTGGCCAAATACACTGTCAATATTTATAAACGCGACTTTGAAGCATTGCTACGGTTAGGTGTAGTCGAAGAAAAGTTAACAGGCATTTACGTTGTACCTTATAAAGAGCAATACGATGATAGCCTTGGACTACACACCGATAGTGCTTGGCAGGAAACGACGCTTATTATATAATCATACATACTGAAAAGTTTTTGTTTTAATACCATTTATTACCTTTGCACAATCGATACTATACTTAAGCAACACCCTTATATATATATATGAAATACACCGATAAAGAATACTGCTTAGAGGTATGGGGCGACATGGCTTGTTTTACTCGTCCCGAATTAAAGGTGGAACGCGTAAGTTATGACGTTATCACCCCTTCTGCCGCTCGCGCCATTTTTGAAGCGATATTTTGGAAACCCGCTATACATTGGCAAGTAACCAAAATTGAAGTACTAAATCCTATAAAGTGGACATCGATAAGGAGAAATGAAGTGGGAGCAGTAGCTGGCAAGTCTTCTATTTATATCGAAGACAAGCGCCAACAGCGAAACACACTCATGCTACGCGATGTACGTTACCGACTATGGGCTAAAATGGAATACCGACCAGTCAAGCAACGCATAGCTGAAGGCAATGTATTCACGCATGCTCCAGGCCTTGACGAAAATCCAATGAAGTATTACCAAATGTTTGAGCGTCGTGCAACTAAAGGTCAATGCTTTAATCAGCCCTACCTTGGCACACGTGAGTGCGTAGCCTCATTTCGACTTGTTGACAACGAAAGCGAAATGCTATCCCCCGCCATTCCGTCCAATCGTGATTTAGGTATTATGCTTTATGATATGGATTTTCCCAAAGAGGATAATCTGGGTAAAAAGAAAAAGGCTGTAGACATTCAAGCGCTCTTCTTTCGTGCCGAGATGAAACAGGGCGTAATCATAGTTCCACCCCTAAATAGTGAGGAGATATTGCGATGATACTAAAGGCTTTATACGACTATTATCACAGACGTGGCAACCTGCCCGCTGCGGGAATGGAAGAAAAAGAGATTGGCTTTCTTATAGTAATATCTAAAGCAGGCAAGTTTATTCGTTTTGAAGACTGCCGAATTGATAACAACAAAAGTGCCAGAACATACCTTGTAACAAAGCATGTGGGAAGAAGTAGTGCACCTCTTGCTAATTACTTGTACGATAATAGCGCGTATGTATTGGGCATTTCAGAACGAAAAATATACCATAAGCTTAAAGAGCAATTAGAGAACTTTGTTCTTACGCCAGAAAATGAACAGACGTTTTTAACGCTTAAAAGGAATTTTGAAAACGAGCAAGAAGAATGCTTTGGAAAGGAACAAAAATACTTCGACACGTTCAAGGCTAAAGTAGCTTCTATACGCAATCAGTTTCCTAACAATCCAGACATAAAAGCTGTTTACGACTTTTACGAACAGGGGCGAGATGCTATTATCGAAGCCGCCGTCAGCGATCCTTTATGGGACGACATAAAGAAGAACCTCTCAAAAAAGTACTCAACTTTCTCATTCCGCATTGAGGGCGACACGCAAATCGTAGCAGAAAAGAGAGAACTCATGCAGCTCGACAGCGAAGTTGATAAAGAAGCAAGTCTATGCCTTATAACAGGGGAGCATGGCACACCTGTTGAAGTCACTACAGCAACAATGATACCTGGTAGTCAAGCTATAGCCAAACTCGTAGCTTTTCAAGTAAATTCGGGTTACGACTCGTATGGAAAGAAAAAGTGTGGCAATGCCCCCATCTCATCAGCTGCCGAATTTGCTTATAGCACCGCACTCAACACCCTATTGGCCAAAGACTCACATAACAAGTTTATGGTAGGTAATCGTACCTTCGTCTTTTGGGCATCGGCTAATGATAAGGTGTCTGATATAGCTGAACAGAGTTTTTTCGATTTGCTAGGATTTACGTCCAAAGACGAAAGCAAAGACGACCCCAATGCCAAAATCGAAACTGCTCGAAAGGTCTTTATGGCAATCTATTCCGGAAAATTAAATACGACCTTAGACAATCGCTTCTGCATACTTGGCCTTGCGCCCAATTCAGCCCGTATAGCCGTAGTCTATTGGTCCGAAACGTCATTGAAGGACTTTGCCGAAATGATTCTGCGCCACTTCGACGACATGGCCCTTATCGACAATAGCCCCAATCCCAAGCCCTATATGGGTGTAAAAGACATGCTATCGGCCGTAACACATAGGAGTAAACAAAGTGAAGCTACCCCCAACCTACCTGAAAGCACGATAAGTAAGAGTAACAAAAGCGGTAAACAAAGTGAAGTTACCCCCAACCTACCTGAAGCCGTCATTAAGAGTGTGTTCCAAGGCCTGCCCTATCCCTACACATTATTTACGTCATGCATTCACCGACTCAAAGCCGAAAGCAGCAACAAAGCGGGCATGCGCATTGGGCGCATTGCCATACTCAAAGCCTATCTAAATCGCATTAACGACCCCCGCAACTCTAAAATACAAGTTATGTTAGACAAAGATAATACCAACCAAGGCTACCTTTGTGGCCGACTGTTTGCCGTGCTCGACAAAGTACAAGAGGACGCCAACCACATAAATAGCATTCGCGAACGATACATGAATGCTGCCAGTTCTACGCCAGCTACCGTTTTTGCTACGATACTCAACCTTTCGACTCATCATGCCGAAAATCTTAAGAACGAGGGTAGCAAGGTATATTACGAAAAACTAAAACAAGAGATTATCAGCAAAATTTCGGCTGATGGCTTCCCCGCCCACCTCAACCTTCAAGATCAAGGTCGCTTCTTTGTAGGCTACTACCATCAGCGCCAAGACTTCTTCACAAAGAAAGAAGATAGTAACAAACAATAAACTTCTAAAATTAGCATATCATGAACGAATTAAAAAATAGAATCGACTTCGTCTACATTTTCGACGTACAAGACGGCAACCCTAATGGCGACCCTGACGCTGGCAATCTGCCACGTGTTGATGCTGAAACGGGCATGGGAATCGTAACCGACGTTTGTATCAAGCGAAAGGTAAGAAACTATGTACAAGTAGCAAAAGGCTTGGCCAATGGCTACGACATATTTGTTAAAGAGAAAGCCGTGCTTAACAACGAGATAGACAAAGCACATGATGATGCAAAGGTAAAAGCAGCTCAAAATAAGATAGCTGCTGCTCGCCAGTATATGTGTGAGCATTATTATGACATACGCACGTTTGGCGCAGTCATGTCAACAGGTAAGAATGCAGGTCAAGTGAGAGGCCCCATACAACTTACCTTTGCGCGTTCGGTCAATCCTGTAGCTACATCAGAGCACTCTATCACCCGCATAGCTGTAGCAACACCCAAAGAAGCCGAAAGCCAAAATGGCGAAAACCATACCATGGGACGCAAAGCGACTATTCCATACGGCCTTTACGTATGCCATGGCTTCATATCGGCCAACTTGGCCCAACAGACAGGCTTTACAGAAGATGATTTAGCCCTCTTCTTCGATGCACTGAAAAATATGTTTGACCTTGACCGCTCAGCCGCTCGCGGCCTTATGAGTGCACAAAAACTCATCGTCTTCCGCCACGCCTCAGAGTTAGGAAACGCACCTGCTAACAAACTCTTCGATTTGGTGAAGGTTGAAAAAACAACTAATGATGTCCCTCGTTCGTTCAAAGACTATGCCGTAAGCATCAACACCTCCGCTCTGCCTAACGGAGTAACGGTCGAAGAACTCATTTAGACTGAGAATAGGGCTCTGGCCTGCGGGATAAATGCTTGATTTGACACTTCAACCGCAGGTCAGAGTTCTATCCTCCAATTGTTGTATCACGTTTTCCTCTAACTACTCCCCCATGTACACTGAAGACGAAATGCTCATGTTATCGGGCATACAACACTATAAGTTCTGTCCTCGACAATGGGCTTTAATACATATAGAGCTACTATGGGAAGACAACTGCCTAACCACCGAGGGCAACATTCTACACGAAAACGTAGACAATCCCTTTTATCGTCAAAAGAATGGTGATGTTATCACGCTACGTTCGCTCCATATTGCCTCAAAGGAGTTAGGACTCTACGGTATAACCGATGCAGTAGAACTCATTCCCTCAGATAGTCCTCACGATGCCATTACTCATCATCGCTACCCTGGCTATTGGAAACCCTACCCCGTTGAGTACAAGCGAGGCAGACAAAAGCCCGATGAACGAGACGAAGTGCAATTGGCAGCCCAAGTGATGTGTTTAGAAGAGATGTACCACATCAACATTCCCTATGCAGCCCTTTATTATAACGAACCCAAACGGCGCGAGATTATTACCATTTCTGACTCACTCCGAGCTACAACTCGACAGTGTGCCAACGAAATGCATCAAATATTCCATACTGGTATAATGCCTCAACCGGACAAAAGGTCTCATTGCAAAAATTGTTCGCTTCAAAATCTCTGCATGCCCGAGGTGGCCGATTGTACACAAGTATCATATTACCTAAAACAAAACTTATATGCGGATATTACTTAACACTCTCTACGTCACAACTCCTGAGTCCTATCTAAGCAAAGACGGACTCAATGTTGTCATATCAGTCAAAGGCACCGAGGGGTTTCGCATTCCCATTCACAACATCGAACAAATCGTCACCTTTGGCTATATGGGAGCCAGTCCAGGGCTCATGAAGCTTTGTGCCGATAGTGATGTAACGTTAACCTTTTTATCACCTCAAGGACGCTACATAGGTCGCTTCCAAGGCCCCACCAAAGGCAACGTATTGTTAAGACAAGCACAATATCAGTGTGCCGCTGACGATGCCTATGCGCTACACTTGAGCCAACTCTTCATAGCTGGCAAGGTACAAAACTATCGCAACATATTACGACGCTTTATTCGCGACAATGGTCACAACGACCATATAGCCCAAACAGCCGACAAACTGCAACAATGTAAGCAGCGCATTCTCACCACCACCACCATCGACAGCATTCGCGGCATTGAAGGCGAAGCCGCTTCATACTACTTTGGCGTGTTTGCCGAACTTATGCTCAATCAGCAAAGCCAATTCACGTTTAATGGCCGCAATCGTCGTCCCCCAAAGGATGCAGTCAATGCTATGCTTTCCTTTGTCTACACCCTCATCTGTAATGACATGACCTCAGCCCTTGAGACTGTAGGGCTTGATCCTTATGTAGGTTTTATGCATACCTTGCGTCCCGGGCGTGCTTCGCTGGCCTTAGACATGATCGAAGAGTTACGCGCCTATTTGGGCGACCGCTTAGTACTCTCACTCATCAACCGAAAGCAAATCACGCCCAAAGACTTTCTGCAACAAGGCGATGAAGGCATCATTATGACTGATTCGGGACGTAAAACCATCCTTTCAGCATGGCAGACCCGCAAACGCGATTTATTTGTTCACCCCTATTTAAACGAGAAAGTAAGTCTTGGTCTATTACCCTACATACAATCCATGCTCTTGGCACGATACATTCGTAAGGACATTGACGACTATCCCGTATTCTTAATAAAATAGCCTTTCTATGTTTGTTCTCATTACCTATGATGTAAACATCACCTCACCCACAGGCGCTAAAAGACTGCGTAAAGTGGCCAAGCTATGTCAAAATTATGGTAAACGCGTACAAAATTCTGTTTTTGAATGCGTCTTAAACGAAAGTCAATTTGTATCTTTGAAGCACCAATTAGAGGAGGTTGTCGATGTCATTGACGACAGCATTCGTTTTTACAAATTAGGTAACAATTGGCAAAACAAGGTAGAGGAGATTGGCAAACATTCCACTACCGATGTAACCGACTTACTGCTTATCTAATATAAATATATAGTGTGTGCGAACCTAAAGTGTTGCATTTTTAGCCACTTCTCTCGCAATCGCTGATAATCAGATACTTATATCTATAAATGAAAAAAAACAAGCTTTTTGTCGCTATCCCTTTTGACTTTCGCAAAAAGTCCATTCTAAAACATTAGTATTCAGCTATTTTCTGAATACGCAGTCGCCCCCCGCGTGGGGGCGTGGATTGAAACTAAAGGTTATATATATATGTGTTACTTGTTGCTGTCGCCCCCCGCGTGGGGGCGTGGATTGAAACTAAATTTGTCCCTACAGAATAAGTAAGGATCCCTTGTCGCCCCCCGCGTGGGGGCGTGGATTGAAACACATGTGTGGAAGCTTACTGGCCAATGGGAACGGCGTCGCCCCCCGCGTGGGGGCGTGGATTGAAACGAACTCGCGACCAAAGCCGCACAAATAAGCGTGATGTCGCCCCCCGCGTGGGGGCGTGGATTGAAACCTAACTGGTGCAGCATTAACGGCCCTATGGCTGGTCGCCCCCCGCGTGGGGGCGTGGATTGAAACCAACGTGCTATAACATAAGGCACGGCTTATATGGTCGCCCCCCGCGTGGGGGCGTGGATTGAAACATTGTTTAAAAGTTTAATACGGCCGGGGCCGCGTGTCGCCCCCCGCGTGGGGGCGTGGATTGAAACAGGAAAATTGAGATTGTATTGCGTGAGAATAAATGTCGCCCCCCGCGTGGGGGCGTGGATTGAAACTAAATGTATATAATACCTTTGCACTGTCAAACGAAAGTCGCCCCCCGCGTGGGGGCGTGGATTGAAACAATTACGAATGCGAACGCGATAACATTTTAGAAGGTCGCCCCCCGCGTGGGGGCGTGGATTGAAACAGCTTCCGCGCATAGCTCCAGTATTGTTTTTTTGTCGCCCCCCGCGTGGGGGCGTGGATTGAAACCATTATACCTTTATTTATACCAGTAAATGGTTAGGTCGCCCCCCGCGTGGGGGCGTGGATTGAAACTATGTCGTTACCTTCGGCTGGAGACGAAATCGTGCGTCGCCCCCCGCGTGGGGGCGTGGATTGAAACATCATCAAAATGAGAATCAAGAGACTCAGAAGACGTCGCCCCCCGCGTGGGGGCGTGGATTGAAACCCATGCCTTGCGCTGCTCTTCCACCTGCTCGGCAGTCGCCCCCCGCGTGGGGGCGTGGATTGAAACCAATCCTTAATGCTCTTGCAGTACGCCTTAATGCGTCGCCCCCCGCGTGGGGGCGTGGATTGAAACTTTTGTTCCTGAGAATATAGGGGAGAACTTGCCAAGTCGCCCCCCGCGTGGGGGCGTGGATTGAAACCCTTCTGCGTCTACACCAAAGAAACCTTTACCGAAGTCGCCCCCCGCGTGGGGGCGTGGATTGAAACTATGCCGAATTAATACAAGTACTATTCGACCTGGTCGCCCCCCGCGTGGGGGCGTGGATTGAAACACGTATGGAGAAATTCACATTTAAAACTATATGGCGTCGCCCCCCGCGTGGGGGCGTGGATTGAAACTTAAAGGACTTTTAATTATCGAAGTGGCCCATAAGGTCGCCCCCCGCGTGGGGGCGTGGATTGAAACTTTATGGAAGCTATGAATCGGATACCGAACGACAGTCGCCCCCCGCGTGGGGGCGTGGATTGAAACAAAGATATAAAGACTGGCTACCCGATTTACTTCCTGTCGCCCCCCGCGTGGGGGCGTGGATTGAAACTTTCACGTCGAAGAACTGCCGCAGCTGCGTGATGGTCGCCCCCCGCGTGGGGGCGTGGATTGAAACTGACGGTGAGTTATTACCTTATCAGTGGCACGATAAAGTCGCCCCCCGCGTGGGGGCGTGGATTGAAACTTTTTTACTTGATATATACCCATTGGCGTGCCGTGTCGCCCCCCGCGTGGGGGCGTGGATTGAAACTATGTTACCGCCTGCACCGTCCCAGTTAGGCGATGTCGCCCCCCGCGTGGGGGCGTGGATTGAAACTGAATATACTGAACACGGCAAAGTCACCCCTTTGTCGCCCCCCGCGTGGGGGCGTGGATTGAAACATGCTTATCCTTGCGAATGGAAACCTTTAACGAAGTCGCCCCCCGCGTGGGGGCGTGGATTGAAACACGCAAGACTAACCGTCAAACTCTTGAAAATATGGGTCGCCCCCCGCGTGGGGGCGTGGATTGAAACGCGGAACTTTTGTAAGGCTTGAGCAGAACGCAAAGTCGCCCCCCGCGTGGGGGCGTGGATTGAAACGACTTGAACCTAAAAGACGAGAACGGAAATTCCAAGTCGCCCCCCGCGTGGGGGCGTGGATTGAAACGTGTGAAGTCATTCAAACGTGACTTATTGAAGGGTCGCCCCCCGCGTGGGGGCGTGGATTGAAACTGACGTCTTAACTGACTTAGATTGTAAAGACGCTGCGTCGCCCCCCGCGTGGGGGCGTGGATTGAAACTTGACAGTGTGCAAACTGCTTTAGACGGTGGTCTTGTCGCCCCCCGCGTGGGGGCGTGGATTGAAACACCAAGTCAACGCGCACACCCTTTGCAAGGAGTTCGGTCGCCCCCCGCGCGGGGGCGTGGATTGAAACTTACCTGAGGTTAAAAATAAAACCTCTCGTTCTGTCGCCCCCCGCGCGGGGGCGTGGATTGAAACAACAAGTCGCAAGGCGGCTCTCAGCCTAATTTTGGTCGCCCCTCGTGTGGGGGCGTGGATTGAAACCATTTGGACGGCAGTGTGGAGTGGCTCGTGGCCAACGTCGCCCCTCGCGGTGGGGGCGTGGATTGAAACAGTGCTGCCGTGATG